>Ga0209494_1001457_pt1 | contig 10428 bp, 7 predicted proteins | sample EN1Hudseemescosm_FD_184628 | JGI IMG/M metagenome (GOLD analysis project Ga0209494, IMG submission 184628) | Methane-oxidizing microbial communities from mesocosms in the Hudson Canyon - EN1B Hudson Canyon (SPAdes) (version 2) | ecosystem: Environmental > Aquatic > Marine > Cold seeps | place... | reverse complement strand
GCAAAAAGACTGAGTAATAAAGGGTTATCTAAAATAATTGTATAAGCAGACATGTGAGGTTCTAAAAAGGTAAAGTGAGGGTAATAAGTAATTACCCTAGATCAATTGAAGTGAAAAATGAGGGGACTTTGGTTTTAACCCACGGCTGCACCAAAGTGTACTTTGGTTATGTTGACAGGTATGTCTAGGCTAGGTGTTTCATGCATTTCAGCTGTTTCCTATTTTTGTCAACATTATATGTATAAGTCACTTGTTTTTTTCGGCATAAATGGTCTTTTTGTCAACAATGCTAAGTAGTGAATTTCATTATAAGGTATGTAGCATTGTATTGTGAATACATTAGGTCTAAATATGTTCAGTACTTTTCAGTATTGTAGTTAGGCATAAGTAAGATTTTATTTTTTTATTTATTTCGAGTAAGAAATTTTTATTAGTGTTTAAAAGTAATACGTATTAATTGCTTATGAGTGTAAGAATGATTGATCCTGAAAAGCGTCCTTCACATACAGACGGAATTTTTCACCTTCCAAACTTGAAGATGTGTATTTTTTCGAAACTACAAATTGTTTAGTAAAAGCCAGGGCAACCGCATATAAAACATTATCCTAAATAAAATTATATGGTTACAGGATGTAGTGAAATCCTATGTTATTTATAACTATTTATAACTATTTATAACTATTTAATAATATTTGAGTATATAATTTTTATATGCGCTTGTCCTGTAGTAAAAGCTGGGAAGCTCAGTCTAAGTTTTGAGCTGTGGTACTGACTTGAGCAGAACTGTAGTGGTACAATCAGTGTTAGATAAGTAAGTGTGCCAACTGGTTGCTCATAAATACCTGTGCTGTATTTTTCAGCATTTTAATGACTAGAAAGGATAGATATGTACAATAAAAAGAATATAAAAGAACAAGTCGAAGTAGCATTAAATATAGTAAAAGACTGGGATTTTTCCTTAACAAAAATAAAACTACAAGAAAGCGGTAATGGTTGGACTGATGAAAGAGCAGACAAAGCAATAGAAGACTATAAAAAATATCTAGCCGTCACAAAAGCATTGAATGGAGTACAACTAGTCCCTAATGCAGATATCGATGAAATTTGGCATTATCATATTATGGATACTAAAAGGTATGTAGAAGACTGTAAAACACTCTTTGGAGGTTTTCTTCATCACTATCCTTTTTATGGAATGCTGGGTGAAGAAAATAAGAATAATTGGCTTGAAAATCAGAAAAATTCTAATTCCTTATGGTTTAGTCTGTTTAATCACCCCCTTTACTCCGTATCAAATCAAGGTCAAAAATGTCCACAAGCTTGTCCATGTAATATCGAAGGACATGAACAAAATGGAATTGACTATGATTACAATATGGTTGCATAGGCATAATGCTCAAAACCATAGAATATGGTAATGAAATTTCTATAAGTAAAGAAGGGAAGTTTGAGACATATACTCACTTCCCTACTGATAAGGACTGTTCACAGCATAGTCACTATATTCCAAATAAAATTGAAAACACATTTTCAATTAAAATTAAAAAAATACTTCATGAGTCAAACTGTTTAGTTATAAAAAACTTTGGCATTAATACCGATCAATTTATACGATTAAACCTTTTGATTTCAAAGAAGCTATATTTTTCCCAACGGATGGGAAGTTATTTGCATTCTTTTAAGACAGAAGTTTATTCAGATAACTTATCTGAATGTGCAAACTCAGGACAATTTCATACTGACTTTTCATTTCAAAAGTTCGCTCCTAACTATATCGCTCTTCAGTGCATAAATACCGACCCAAAATATCCTTTTCTAGGTAGGAACTATGTAGTTAGCATAAAAGATATTTTTGATGCTTTATTAATACTCTTTTATAAGAGTGAAGAGGAGATTTTTAATCTATCATTACCGTACTCATTTGGAGATAAAGTTATCTGGATTAATCCTTTTTATCAAGATAAAAAAGGAGGGGTAGCAATGAGAATACATCTTTCTTTAGTCGATTCATCACTGCTTAAATCAGAGCATTATATTGATGGAATTTCAATTGTAGTTATTATAGGGCATATTGCACTTAACAAATCAACTGACTTTGTATTAGATCAAGGGGATGTACTAATTATTTCCAATAAGTATTTATTACATAAACGTGGGGAGTGTAGTGTTAATATTCAATCTGGAATAAATAATAATAATTTTATGAGTCGAGAAATGAATTCAATGAGGTTCTACTGAGCGTGGCAAAAAAAATACTGTATAAGAATCCAGATGTAATGCTTGTAGGAGATGAAACAGACTATAAAGCGGTTATTTTTACAAAACAAGAGGATTATATAAAACTATTATCTGATAGTGACTATGCGGTACTACAGCTAGTTGATAGTACTAATGATGTTGACTATATAGCTAACCAATTAAATTTTCATAAAGAGACAGTATTAAATTCACTTAAATCATTACAAGAAAATAATATTATTAGCTATCATGGATATAAAGAAAATAATATTATTAGCTATCATGGATATAAAGAAAATAATATAGTATCTGATAAATCAATTTCATCTTTAACGTTTTGGTTTCACTTGACTGATCACTGTAATTTAACATGCTCTTATTGTTATATCAGCACTTTGGAAACTCAAAAAAATATGAGCGAATTGACGATAAATCAATTTTCAAAAAAAATTATAGAAGTAATTAACCAGTATGATAATATTGATGAGATAACATTAAAGTTAGCAGGTGGAGAGCCTCTGGTTTCTTTTAAGCACTGGCACCAACCTATTCAAAATCTTATTGACACATTGAATAATACACGGGTTAATATTAAGCTTCGTATTTTAACTAATTTAACGGTACTCACTGACAGTATTATAAAATTTTCAAAGACGAATCATATTGTTTATGGTGTATCTCTTGACGGGCTTGATGATTATCACGATGAGTACCGAAAAGACTCTACAGGGAAGGGAACTTTTCAAGTAGTTAAAAAAAATATTGAGTGTCTTAAAGATAATAATATTGCTGTCGCAATATTAGTGACTATATCAGAAAAAAATATGGAGGGTATTGTTGAGTTGGTTGAATATCTTTTAAAAGAAAATATTACTTTTAGGCTAGCAGATGCAAAAGGAGATGATATTAATAAAACTGATCTTTTAAAGGTGTTAAATAATTGTTACGACTTAATTGAAGCATATATTGAGCAAGGTTTTTCAATTGAGAATAAACATGTGCTATGCGATTTAAATTTGATATCCCCGTCCAAAACAGCCTGTCCAATGGGTGTTAATGGTGCTGCAATCTATCTTAACGGTGATGTTTTTTTCTGTCACTCCCAATTTGGTAGTGATACTGCCATTGGCAGTATTTTTGAAACGAGGGATATTTTGCAAATCATACAAAGTGGTCGATATTTTCACGCTGAATTATCGGATGAATGTAAAGCCTGCATGTATAGCATGATTTGTAGTGGGGGTTGTCCTTTGTATAAAACGAAAGACAATAAAAGCCCTATGTGTGGAATATTTAAAGCCACTATTCCACGCATTTACTCAATAATAGCAAAAGAAAAAAAAGTAGCAGTAGGGGCTTTATTATGATCAAAGTGACTCGTGCTTATGAGAATAATCTTAAGCATATTTCTCTTACTATTCCAAAGCATAAAATCACTACTTTTATTGGAGTTAGTGGTAGTGGTAAATCATCGTTAATTTATAATGTATTATCGAATGAAGCGAACAGAAGAGAAAAAATAGATAACGGAACAGCTCATTGCTTGGATTACTCGGTTCGAGCTAAATTTGAGAAAATTGACAATTTACCTTATGCGGTGACATTGAAGCAAAGAAGTTTAGGCCGTGCTATCTCATCAACCATCGCTACAGTGACAAAAGTCCATGATATTCTTAGAAAAGAGTTTGTTAGAAAAGGATGTATCATTGGTGATTCGGGTTTAGTTATTCATCAGCCTAGCGAAGAGGGTATTGTCAACTTTATTAACAAGTTCCACGCGGGTCAGTCTTTAAAATTTTTTGCAGTTGTCAGTAATGATAAACATACTGATGGGAAAAAAGAAGTTACTGCTTTAAAAGCGAATAAAATTGAAAAGGCAATTTTTATTTCGTCCTTCGATAATAAAAGAAAAATCAGAAAAGTATCAACTGCCCAAAAACTTAATGATAAATACTCGCACACGATACTCGTTGAATTTGATGTGCTTGATAAGATTCATGACTTTAAAGCTATTAGTTTTGATAACTATCGGGTGGAAGGTGATAGTTTTATCTATCAATTTGATAAAGATTATTTTGATATTGAAACAGGAAAAATATATCAAAAAATATCACCACAATTACTCAGTTTCAATTCAATAAGTCCTTTGAGTGGTAGGTGCTCTCACTGTGATGGTCATGGTATTAAAGAAGCTATCTCTGTTGATCTTTTATTTAGTCAAAGTCATACGTTAATGGATCACTTTGTTAATATCCCCATCACGGATAAAGGCCGATTTCAGTATATTGTTTTGCTTGAAAAGACTCTCAAAAAAGCGATCAATGATCACTCGGTTGATAGCAATAAAACCTTTTTTGATCTAACAGAAAAAGATCAATCAGTTATTACTGATTTGCTGTTTCCAAAAATTTATCAACATAAAGGAAAGCCTGCTATTGGCAAGTTTGTTACTACGGTCACTTGCCCTATTTGTTGCGGAACACGTTTTAATGAAAAAGCCAATGCAGTACAGCTTTATGGGAAAAAATTTAATGCACTTTTGTCTAGTACTATTGATGAACTGAGCGATTTCTTCAAACAACAAGTCAATCCACCATTAAGTATTATTTCGATATTAGCTTCATTGCAAGAAGCAACCTTAGGTTATTTGCCACTGAACCGAACTACAGATACATTAAGTGGTGGCGAATTACAACGATTAAAATTTTCGGTTGAACTTAGTAGTCCCTATAATCAATTGCTTTATATCTTAGATGAACCTTCCACGGGGTTGCATCCATACAATAGTCAGCAAATGATTGGCCTTATCAAAAATTTGAGAGATAAGGGCAATACCATTGTTATCAGTGAACATAATTACGACTATATCAATCAGAGTGATTATATAATTAAACTAGGTCCAGCTAGCGGTCCTGATGGTGGAGAAATTACTTTTACAGGAACAGAAAAAATCAATAATGAGGATGTTATTTCCAGAAAAAAAATAGCCGTTAATTCTTTATATGGACTTGAATTTAAAGGTGTTTTTTCTAATAATATAATGAATGAGAACTTTATTATACCTCTCAATTGTTTAGTTGCGGTGAGTGGTGTTAGTGGTAGTGGAAAGTCGTCTTTAATTCATAAGGTAGTTGTACCAAGTATTAAGCAGTATATTGCAGACCAGACATGGAATCAGGCGCTGGTTAAGGATATTAAAAATGCACAATCTGTAACCAGTATCGTGGAACTTACACAGTCTCAAATTGGTGTAAATGCTCGCTCAATAGTAGCGACTTATATTTCTATTTTTGATGTGATTCGCAATACTTATGCCGCTGAAGAGTTGGCAAAGTCCTTTGCAATGGATAAAAGCCATTTTAGTTTTAACTCTAGTATGGGAGCATGTACCTGCTGTAATGGGCTGGGCGAGGTTGATGAGCGTATTTGTCCTAGTTGCCTTGGTAATCGTTATAAGCCTGAAGTATTAGCAATCAAGCATAAAGAGCTTAGTATCATTGCTTTACTTAATATGCCATTAGCTAAATTGAAAAATACTTTTGAGGATAAAAAACTAAAATTTGCTTTAAATATATTGGATAAACTAGGATTATCCCATCTTAGCTTAGGTCGAACAACGCCAACATTGAGTGGTGGTGAAGCGCAGCGTTTGAAATTGGCTAAAACTTTGATTGATTCATACACAAACTTAAAGAAGGGTGGTTTTTTATTAGTGCTTGATGAACCGACTTCAGGTTTAAGTAGTAAAGATGTTGCTAACATTTATCATGTTTTTGATGAGCTTTTATCTTTCGGCAATTCAATTATTGTAATTGAGCATAATTTAGACGTTTTGAAAAATAGTGATTTTGTTATTGATATTGGGTTAGGTAGTGGCAAAGACGGTGGTAAAAATATATTTAGCGGAGATTTCAGTCAACTGATGAAGCATCCAGAGTCAGTAACGGCAAAAGCATTGCGATCTGAATTTAAATCAGTTGAAAAGATAAGTCATCATCACGTAGCATTAGAAAAGAAAGAGTATGCGACTACGGCAAAACCAAAGTGCAACCCATTTTATTTTAATGAAAAACACTTCTCAATAGAAAAGGAGTACGCTAAAAATTATCACTTTGCAAACCAATCAAAATCCCTTCTGTATGCAAAAAATAAGAAATTACTGCTAGATAAAATACAATGCTTTACTAGCGATAAAGAAGATTACGATATTTCTTTTAATCCTTATACCTATGAGCTGTTTACTTATAGAAAAGTCCCTCTCAGTCTCAAAAAAAGAAAAATTATACACTTGAATAATCTGGGGTTTAATATAAAAAACAAAGATTATCTAAATGACGAGTGGGAATTCACAGTACCTGCAAAAGATATTGAAACGGCATATAACTTTGGTGATGGCTGGATTGTGATCACGTATAATAACAAAAACTACCATTTTAGTACTCGACTTATATCTTTAAAAGATAAGATTATTGGTAGCCCTGTCATTGATGAAAAAATATTTAATATCTATTTGAATAGCTGTAAATATTGTAATGGCGAAAGCACAAAACAGGTATATGATAAACAGATTATTATTGCGGATGCTAATAAATCAATTTTAGAAAAAGGTTTTTTTAACTTTGTTTTTACTCCTTCCTTTAAAAGGGTTATTAGCAAGTTTCAATCAGAAGAGTTGTTTGATTTTACTAAGCCATTTAATACCTTATCGGAAGAAGAAGAAAATATATTTCTATATGGTTTTAGAGAATATAGGTTTCTGAAGAAGAATGGTAAAGCAACTAAAGATAGTGACTATGTCGAGTGGAAGGGCTTGTATTCTTATATTTATCATGGGTTATCTAAAATAAAAATAGCTGATGAAATTAGACGATCTCAACATAGGGTACAATGCCCTTTTTGTGAGGTAGGAATTAATAAAGAAGTTGATTTTTACCGTATAGATAATAAAAGCATTACTGATTTATTGAAAAGTTAACACGTTCTTGGTAATGGGTTAAATCTGTGTTTAGCATGAGAAGAATAGAATAAGAAAGTGATTTATTTCATAATTCCCTCATGAAATATTATCAAGAAATCACCTGTCCTAACTCATCTCCTTACACACAACCTTTTGTTTATTAACAATCAATGACTTACAAAAAAGCAGTAAAACTGACAAAGTCAGTAAAATAAAGGGCTCCAAGCAATTGTACAAAAATAATGCAATCTCGTAACCTATTGATTTTTAATGCTCTCAATACTTGTGTGTAAGGAGATGGTCCTAACTGTACTAATAGCAACTTGATGAAATCAGGCAGTAGCTATTGTGGCGTACAGCGATATCGTTGCCAGACCATTAGGTTCTGTTATTGATGCCGCAGAGTATGCAGTCGAGGCTGCTGTGGAAAGCCCTGGAAAACAGTGGCTGTTATTGCAACAACAGTAGTAACGGGCGAGATTGTATTGGTAGCAGCGAGAGCAATTGGCACTGCTGCAAGTTCTGCAGGTGCAGCAACAAGTGAGGTTGTTGCTAGTAACATTAGTTAAGAAAAAAGAAGTATCACAGTGTTTTTTATTAAAGCGTTGTGATACTTTTTCTAAGATATACCCTGTGTATTTTTTGATGTTGATGAGGCTAAATAAACATACCATTTTTATTGTAAGGGTTGAAAATATGCAGGTGAAGTAATTTCTGTTCCTAATATTATTATAAATTGCCCTTTTGGATTCAGGTAGGGCACAAAGGATAAATATGAAATATGAGTTATTAGAATTAAACTTAAATAGCCCGACAATCAGAGTGATGGGGTTTGGAGCCGCAGGTAATTCGGCAGTAAATTATATGGTAGATAGCAACCTTAAACTGGGTCGGTTAAATAGTGTAACTGACCCAGAAATAAGTGATACAGACTTATTATTTTTAACTGCTGCTATGACAGAAAGTGATGCACTTAATGAGCTCATACAAGCGGCAAAAATAGCAAGAAAACGCAATATTTTAACAATAGCGTTAGCTACATCAGCTATGGATTCAATTCTTAGTGAGATAAAAGGTAGTGTGGATTCCTTTATTATTTTTCCTGAAAGCATGGGGGCGTCTTTCAATGAATTATGTTTGGATGCCGTACAAGAAATAATAGGTTTTATTTCTCAGGAAGGGTTAATAAATTTGGATTTTTCTGATTTAAAGGGGGTTATTACAAAGGCTGGTCGCTGTGCTATAGGCAGCGGGATTTCTTCTGGTGACAACAAAGCACAAAAAGCAATAGAAATGTCCTTTTCTTCAGCGCTATTAAAGGGGGTTAACCTTCAGGGAGCTGATGGTATTTTAATAAAAATTTCTTCTGCTTGTCTTGGTGTGGATGAATTTGATGACATTCTTTCTCCAATTAATAAATTAGCTTCAGATGCCGCAATTATTAAGGTCGCAACAGTTATAAATGAGAAATTAACGGATATGGTCAAAGTAAGTATTCTTTGTACGGGTATAGGGTAGCTTCCCCGAAAAATAAATGACTTTTAGCCGGCTTATCACAGTGAAATAATTTACGTTTTTTCACTAACTGATAATCTAATATCAGATTGAATGTTTCGGTAAATTAGACCGACCCTATAATCATTAAATTTAGTCTTATTTTTGAAGGTATCTATAAAAGGTAGCCCTTGAAATGTTTAAAGACTTACATATGTTGTCAATTGATAGTCCTTTATCTTCATGCATAGTTTTAGCCATAACCACCTTTGGGTTGGAGGGCTTTATTTTTCTACGCCCACCAACTTTCCCTCTTGCTCTTGCTGCACTAAGTCCCGCATTGGTTCTTTCCTGAATTAGCCGTCTTTCAAATTGGGCTAACGATGAGAAAAGGTTAAACACTAGCTCACCTGATGCTGTAGTTGTATCTATCGCACCATCACAAATGGAGCGAAAACTAATACCTCTTTCTTTTAGTTCCTCAACTACGGATACCAAATGAGGCATTGAACGTCCTAATCGGTCAAGTCGCCAAACAATTAATGTGTCACCTTTCTGTAAGGAGCTTAGGCATTTTGTAAGTCCTGGCCGTTCTGATTTTGCACCTGATACTTTGTCAAAGTGGATGTGCTCTTTTTGGCATCCACTTTTTATAAGGGCATCAATTTGTAAATCTAAGTTTTGATCGTCGGTACTAACTCGGGCATAACCAATCAATTGATTAGAATTTGTAAAAGTCATAATGCAGTCTCATTTTATTGCTATTCATCGGGATTATGAGGTTTTATTACATGAGACGGGAAAATGATACATTTAAGAGCAAATGATTTGGTCAGTACTGGGTTGTTTGGTCCGTCTCATTAAATGGTCATTTGATGAGACAAGGGCTTTGCCATGCCAACGCAAGAGTTGCGGCAATTTATGACTTACCTATATTTTGTGTTTGAGTATTTATTTAATTTAAATAGCGAAAAGAGCCTCAATGAGATTCTTTCAAAATTTCTTCATCAATTAAAGACAGCAGCTCGGCAGTTGTTACTCCAAGGCCAATCGCTAGTTTACAAATATTACGTAGCGAAAGGTTACGTTTCCCTCGCTCTACTTCACCTACAAAGCTACGTGCTATATCACAATTTAACGCTAGCTTATCTTGGGCAATCCCTTTTTCTTTGCGAATTTCGGCAAGGCGCTTCCCGAATAGAATGTTGTATTCATCAGTCATAAAAAAACCAGTAATTTTTGAAAAGCTATAGTAAAAGTTTGGCTTATATAAAGACACGTTACATTAAGGGACGCTAGTAAAGAGGACGCGATATAAGTGGAGTTTTATTTGTTGCTCATGTATACTTTTAACTAAGATATCTCAATAAATTTCGGATTATCAGTTACTTGTAAATATCTTACAAAAAATATTTCATGAAATATTTAAAATAAAAAATAAATACTAATAACTCTACATTATAGGTATTTGTGCCTATTGGAATAGTTAAAAAATTATAAATATTTTTAATTAACTTCTGTTTATAGGGGCGAATTAGCTGGGTGAGAACCCGAAGTAGCTATAGAGAATGGAATTATTTTTGAGATAAATTTTTCTAATGGTGTTGAACGTAGCCACTTGATTGGCTTTATCCCATGGCACGTTTTTTTAAGTTTGAGAGATGTTTTACTTCAAATTATTGTTACAGTTTTAGGTTTACAAGCATGACGCTACCAGAAAATATGACTTTTTATTACGG
>Ga0209494_1001454_pt1 | contig 10434 bp, 9 predicted proteins | sample EN1Hudseemescosm_FD_184628 | JGI IMG/M metagenome (GOLD analysis project Ga0209494, IMG submission 184628) | Methane-oxidizing microbial communities from mesocosms in the Hudson Canyon - EN1B Hudson Canyon (SPAdes) (version 2) | ecosystem: Environmental > Aquatic > Marine > Cold seeps | place... | reverse complement strand
TGATATTCATATTCTACCCTCTATTAAAAATGAGGCAACATCACAGGTCGTTCCTCAAGCAATGTTATGTGGTGTGGCTAACATTGTTTCAAATGCAGGTGGGCTTACTGAAGTTATTAAGGATGGGGTCAATGGCTTAGTTGTTACGGCAGATGATGTGCCCGCTCTCCGCATAGCAATAAATCAGTTGCTCTCAGATGCTATACTAAGAGAACGTCTGGCAAAATCTGGCCACAAGGATGCGTTACAACGATTTACCTTTACAGGCCAGATTGATGCAACTGAGTCTGTCTACAAAAAATTACTTCATCGTTAAATTCGTGTAGCGGGTGACCCGTGCTAAATGTGGGCTTGAAAGAAAACGGGCACCTGCTCGTGATTATTGCTACGGTTTGCAGTGTTGACGGGGGTGTTGAAGACAAGTCAGTGTCAGTTGTAAAGCTAAAAGGTGTGAGAGAATGAGACGGAGACATGCGAGCTAAAATTTTTTTTAGACGAAATGGAGGCGTTCCTTTTTCAAGCTTGAGAGATAATTTTTACAGGACTGAGTAAATGAGAAAAATATATTTGATCAGAGAAGATAGCTCAGCTCTTGGAGGGGCAGAAATATATTTAAAAAGATTATCAGATAAATTGACATCCTACGGCATTGATCATGAAGTTATTAATTCTTTTTGCCCTCGATTTCTTCCGTCCTGGTTAAGAGTTATTTTGTTGAATATTCAGGTGACTGTCGGAAAAAAAGGGAGGTTTTATTTTTCGTTAGAAAGAATAATATGCCCTAATGTCTACAGAGCTGGAGACGGTGTGCATTGTGTTTTTTTAAGGTTGGAAAAAAAGTCTAAATTAAATCCACTGCACCCGTTGTATCTATTTTTAGAAAAGAAATGTTTTAACCGGGCTGAAAAAGTTATTGCAAATTCAGCAATGATTAGAGAGCAGATCATTGGCGAATATAATATAGACCCATCAAAAATAAAAGTGGTATATAACGGTGTTGAATTTTGTAAAGTTGATCATAAGGCGTCGTGGGAGAAACTATCTTCTGAATTTCATTTGCAAATGAATACCAAAATAATTTTATTTGTAGGAAATGGATTTAAGCGAAAAGGGGTTGATGAATTTTTACAAATATTATCAAAATTAGAATATCAGGATTTTAAGGCATTTATTGTAGGTAAAGAAAAAAATATGAATTCATATCGGTTGAGAGCGAATGAGCTTGGGTTGAAAGAAAAGGTTTTTTTTATGGGGCCGATAAGAAATGTAAATGATTTTTATACAGTCGCTGATGTTTTTATATTACCAACTCGGTATGAACCTTTTTCAAATGTAATTTTGGAGGCTATGAGCCTTGGCTCTGTTGTTTTTACTACAAAACAAAATGGGGCTCATGAGATAATATCGGATGAATTTATTATGAGTCATTCTGAAGATTTCTCGGTAGTAAAGAAAATAGATGTGTTGTTGAATGATGTTAAATTACTTAATAAACATAAAGAATTAAACGTACAGATTGCAAAAAAACACTCAGTAGAGCGAAATATGAATGAAACGTTGAGTGTTATTAAAGATGTAATGTGAGGATTTTTCTCATTTGGTAAGAGCAGTGTTTTTAAAAAAATAAGGTATGGTCTTGGACAGTCAAATAAAACAATGGATAGAGGGTTTCGAAGGAATAGGAAATGATGAGTTTATATTCTTTTTAGGTTTAATATTTATTATTGTAATTCTATTGGGTAAGTTTTTATTTTCCAAAAGATCCCGTGCTAAAAAGAATGGTGGGAGTGGGCTTGGAACTTACCAACAGTTACTTAGTTATCTATGGCCAGAGAGGAGTGCATTTTTAATTAGCATTCTTGGCTTTTTAGTTTATTCCGGTACCACACCGGTTTTTGCAAAAATAATACAAGTGATTATTGATGCCCTTCAGTCTTCATCGCGTGAAGATCTTGTTTATTTACCCTTGTGGTTTAGTGGGTTGATTATTGTTAGAGGGCTTGCAGGCTTTATTGGTAATTATTTTCTTGCAAGGGTGGGGAATAATATTGTTCACTCTTTACGCTGCCAAATTTTTAATCAATATTCTATTTTGCCAACGACTTATTTTGATGAGAATAACAGTGGTTATTTAATGTCTCGCATTACTCATAATGTCGGACAAGTCACCGCGGCAGCCACTGATGCTATTCGAACATTCGTTCGGGAAGGGCTCACAGCGATTGGTTTATTGGCTTATTTGTTTTATGTCAATTGGTTGTTGTCGTTGGTCTTTTTACTTATTACGCCACTTATTGCCGTAGTCGTGATTTATGTTAGTAAGCGAATGAGAATGTTAAGTAAGCGAATTCAAGATTCTATTGGCGATATGACACATATTGTTTCAGAGTTAGTGAATGGCCACAGAATCGTCAAAAGTTTTTGTGGGGGGCGGTATGAGCGTAATCGTTTTCTTGCTAGTAGTTTGTATAACCGTAATCAATCTTTAAAGTTTGCAGTCACGCATTCGCTACATAATCCTATAATGCAATTTATTATGGCGATCGCTTTATCGATTATAATTTATTTGGCATTAGAGATCATGACGACTGCTAGCGCCGGAGAATTTGTTTCATATTTAACCGCTGCATTTATATTGCCACGACCCATAAGAACATTAATTGATGCTAATTCCCAGGCACAAAAAGGGATTGCTGCAGCTGAGCCCTTGTTTGATATTTTGAGTCAATCATCTGAACAAAATAATGGGAAATTCAGGCAGGATAAATGGCAAGGGCGGCTGGAATTCAAGAATGTTTCTTTCGCTTATGCAGATGGTGATCGAGTTTTATCAAACATAAATTTTGTCGTTGAGCCCGGTCAAACGATTGCATTGGTAGGCAAGTCCGGTAGTGGAAAAAGTACGGTAGCTAATTTAATTACGCGATTTTATGATCAGCATCAAGGTCAAATTTTGTTAGATGGCGTAGAGGTTGGTGATTATGAGTTGGAGCACTTACGGAATCATATTGCTTTAGTGACTCAGAATACAACGTTATTTAATGATTCAGTTAGAAATAACATAGCATATGGTTCTTTAAATAAGTCTTCAGAAAATGAGGTGGTCCGTGCAGCTAATTATGCTTATGCGATGGAATTTATTGAAAAAATGGCGAATGGGTTAAATACAGAAATCGGAGAGCAAGGGCTTAAGTTGTCAGGGGGGCAGCGCCAACGTCTGGCAATTGCTCGGGCATTTCTGAAAGATGCGCCAATTTTGATTTTGGATGAGGCAACATCTGCTTTAGATACTAATTCAGAGAAACTAGTACAGAAGGCACTTAGTGAACTCATTGGAAAAAGAACGACAATTGTTATTGCTCATCGCTTGTCTACGATACAAAGTGCTGATGTTATTTTGGTGTTGGATAAAGGTTGCATTGTTGAGCAGGGCAGTCATCATGAGTTAATGGCTCGAGACGGAGTGTATGCGCAATTAAACTTAGTTCAAGGGAGTGCAGGTTAAATTGTTTCGGGATTCTTTTGCCGAAGCACCAAAAGCCAGCGCTGTTAAAGTGAATCAATCCTGTAGAAATAATTTGTTTTGGTGCCGTGAGAGAGCATTGTCGCTGGTGGGTATAGGGGAATAATTTGGAACAAGCTAATTTTAATAAGGACGGAGGTTTGCGGATTAATGGTAAGTGTAGAATTTTTTCGGATGTTAGAAATTATATCTTGTGCAACAATGATGGGTGTGATAATTATCAAGTTAGTGATTGTTTAATGAGATGACAACCTGATGAAAATTTTGATCCTAAAATTTCGCAATATTGGAGATGTGTTGTTAATAACTCCTTTGCTGAGTAACTTAAAACAATATTATCCAGAGTCCCAAATTAATGTAGCTGTTAATAAAGAAACTGAGCCAATGGTCAGTCTAAACCCGAATATCAATAAGCTGATTACCTACGATAGAGGTTTAATTAAATCCTTGTCCCCAGTAAAAAAAATGTTGCAAGAAATCCAATTTTCATTCGCTTTTAGAAAAGAGCGTTACGATATGGTAATTAATTTAACGGAGGGTGATCGGGGTGCGCAAATTTCCTGGCTAACTGGGGCCCAAATTCGTATTGGCTACGGTAATAAAAACTGGATACTTAAAAATGCATTCACACATCATTTGCCCAAGCAAGAGTTTAGACACACACTTGAAACCAATTTAGATCCACTCAGAATTTTAGGCCTTCCTATTAACAACAAAAAAGTGGAAATTTATTGTGATAAAAATGACGAATATTTTATAAATGATAAATTATCTAAAATTGATCAATTTATTCACATTCACCCAGTATCACGTTGGCTGTTTAAATGTATTAATGACCAAACAATGGCGCAAATCATTGACTACTGCGAGAAAGAGTTAAATACAAAAGTTTTCATCACAGCTGCACCTGTACAGGCAGAGCTTGACAAAATTAATCGCATTTTAAGTTTGTGCAAATCTAATCCAATAAATTTATCGGGCGAATTATCTTTAAAACAAACTGCAGTACTCAATAAAAAGGCCAAACTGTTTATCGGTGTAGATACAGCAATTATGCATATGAGTGCTGCAAATGATACGCCGGTTTTTGCTTTTTTTGGCCCAAGCGGTACTGATCATTGGGGGCCTTGGGATAGTAATATGATGCAATCTACTTACACCAAAAGGAATGGTTTTCAAATTATGGGTAAGCATAGGGTTTTTGCTGAAAGTAGAAGTTGCCAACCTTGCGGCCAAGATGGGTGTAATGGAACCAAATTGAGCGATTGCTTAATGTCTTTGGATATTGATTTCATCAAGAAAAATATCAAGGAGATGTTTGGTGAATAAGGTCATTAGGGTGCTACATACCGAATGGTCTGACGGTTGGGGCGGTCAAGAGATTCGTATTGTTAATGAGATGATTGCTGTGCGTGAGCAAGGCGTTGAGGTATTTCTGGCCTGTCGTGATCATGCCATCATTAAACAAAAAGCAATTGAAAATAATATTAAAGTATTTGTTCTCTCTTTTAGGGGTAATGCGGATTTAAAAACACTATTTAGCCTTAGAGGGATAATAAAAGAATATTCAATTGATAGTGTTAATGCCCATAGTGGCAAAGATACTTGGGTGGGTGGTCTAGCTGCAAAATCGCTGGTGCTAAATTTATACGAACTCGTCATTTATCTCATCGTATTCGTTCTTCAGGTACCAATTTCATTAATGAATTGGCTGACTATATTTTTACCACGGATGAAAGTGTAAGAACTGATATGGTTAAATATAATCGTATTAATCCAGAAAAAATACAATCCATTCCAACGGGCATTGATACTGATTTATTTGATCCTGATAAATATAATAAGCAAGCATGTCGGGAGCAGTTGAATGTACAAGATGATGAAATAGTAATTGGCATTATTGCTGTATTGAGACGATTCAAGCGTCATGACTTATTTTTACAAATGGCAAAAATTCTCATTAAGCAGCATCCTGAAAAAAAACTCACATTTTTAATTGCTGAAGATGGCCCTCAAAAATCAAATATTATTGATTTGATTAATAAGCTTGGTTTGGTTGAAAATGTAAAGTTACTTGGCCATATTGACCAAGTTCCAGAGCTATTGTCAGCAGTAGACATTTTTGTTCAAAGTTCTGATTCGAAAGAAGGTGTGCCTCAAACTATCATGCAAGCATTATTAATGGATAAAGCAGTTGTTGCAACTAACAGTGGCAGTATAAAAGATTTATTTTATAAAGATAATTTTCAACTAGTAAATACAGGTAGTGTTACAGAGTTGGTTAATGGAGTTACTTATTGCATAGAAAATTCAGGTAACAATTGTGATAGAGCATATATTGTCAAAAATTTCTCCAAGATAAATATGCAAGAAAAAATCATTAATGTATATAATCATATTACAAAATGAGTGAATTAGGATTAATAGTAATATGGCCAAAACATCTACAGCATGTTGATGCTATTACGAGTGAGTTAGAGAGCCAATTTAAAGTCATTGAGCATTATGATATTCAATGGAGTACTAAAGTTCTTTATCAAAATTATTATCGTTTTTATGGCGATAGGTTGTCGACTAAATCCATCAAAGAGAAGGCTGTTGATGGTTCAGTGTTCAGGTTAATTATTTTTGAAGATGTTAGCCCTAAATATGCCTTTAGACCAACGGCTAGAGGTATAGAGCAGGTTAATATAAACTTTTTTGATTTGAAAAAAAGTTTTAGAAGAAAATTCAATACTCGGTTCGGCATACACGGCAGTAATGATGAAATGGAGACCAATAGGGACTTGAATTTGCTCTTAGGTGTCAATGTGGATGACTATAAAAGAAAATATGGTGGTAGCTGGTCTGGAAAAGTGAAGAAAATTAGAAGAGATGTGACGGGTGCTAACGGTTGGGACTCGTTAGAAGATTTTTTCTATTTTATGAATGCAATAGAACCTTACGCGTTGTTGAGTAATTTTGATGATTTTATTCCAAATTTACCATCAGGCAATGATATTGATATTTTAGTATTAAATCGAAAGAGGTTTGCATTATTCGCAAATGCGGTTAAGGTTTCAAAAGGTACAGAGCGTGCAAATTATCAAATTATTGTTGATGATCAAAGGATTGATCTAGATTTAAGATATGTTGGTGATAATTATGTTGATATTCACTGGCAGCGTGACTGTATGCATACTAGGCAACTTCATCCGAAAGGATTTTATGTGATGAGTAAAGAAAATCAAAATTTTTTGTTACTTTACCATGCGCTTATTCACAAAAAAGAGATACTGGAAAAATATCGAAAATTTTTTAAAGATCCAAAAGAGAGGCTTAAGATTAAGTTATATGAGTTTATGTACAATAATTCTTATCATATGGTTGAGCCAAAAGACATAACGTTATTTTTTAATAAAAATAATGGTGGAGATATTAAATTTAGTCGGCCAAGAAGACTAAGAAAGAAAACAGGTGTTGTTGGTTTTTTAAAGAAAGCATTCTATAAGTTAAATAATTTAGTCCATTTTAGAAGAGGGCCTGATTAGTGCCATCAAGCCTAAACACGATCGTTCGAGACGGTGGGGTTTTTATTAAAACCTATGGCCCAAAAACACCTCTATGGCGATATTACATAAGATGCGTATTAGGCTTAATTGGTGTCAAGCAACCTGTTGAATATTACAATAAATATAAAAGATTAGAGTTTGAATATCAGACTCTTAGGTTGTGGAACAGTTATGGCTTGAATGTGCCTAATATAATTTCAAAGAAAGACACTGCGTTGCACCTATCTGTTATTAAAGGTCAAACGCTATTCTGTATTTTTGCAGAAGCTATTGATTTTGGCCTGATTGTTAAAATATTTAGTGATTTAAATTATAGGCATACATTAGTCTTTAAGCACAATGAACCAAGGTTGTGTCATGTTGACGCTAATCTCGGAAATATTATGTATTGTAATCACAAAATATTCCATATAGATTTTGAAATGGGTCGAGAATATGAGCCTGTCGATTTATGGGCTCAAAGAGAGGTGTCAAAACTATTGGTCTCGTTATTAAAAAATTTTTCTAGCAAAGAAAGAAAAAAATCACTTAGTATTTTTTTTGAAGAATATCACTTTAAAAATATTATTAATTCACTTGTTACAAGTAAGTTAGGGAATTCTAAAAAAGTAAAAAGTAAAAAGTATAGAAATCAATATGTTTTGTATGATTTAGCTCTAGATTTACAAAATCATATGAGTGGTGCAAGTGAAAATTGATATTGTTAGAATATTTTTTAGATTTTATTTGAAGAATAAAGCCATGCCTCATGGGGAAATTGATATGGGGAAGGTTAATAATATTCTTATTATGTCTAACGCTGCAATAGGCGACACTTTATTTGCGACGCCTGCTATAAAATTAATTAAAAAGTATTACCCTGATAAAAATGTTGTGGCGTTGCTTAGCCCTAAAAACTATAAGTTGTTTGAAACTAATCCAAATATAGATAAAGTCATTACTTACAGCGGTAAATGGCGTGATTTTCTAATAGCCATGATTAAATTAAAGAAGTGTAATATTGATGTTACATTAATAATGAATTCTAATGAGCCACAGGCATCTCCGCTATCATATTGTATTGGCAGTAAATATATTGTAAGGGTCCCCAATAATAATAATGAATTTAATCATTTGCACCTAAATAGCCCTATTTCTAGGAACTATGAAAAACATACAATCCATACTAGGTTAAAACAATTAGAATATGTTGGGATTAAAGATAAGAGTTTACAAATGGAATTGTTCCCAAATAGTGACTGGTATAAGCCAGTAAGGAAAGTTTTAGATAGGCAATACAGGTATATAGGAATTCAGGTTGGGGCATCAACCATTAGCAGAATGTGGTTCAATGAGAAATGGGTGGCATTGGTTAATAAAATACTAAAATATGATAAAGATATTAGGATTGTTCTTACAGGATCACCTCAAGAGCGTCATCTAACAGACGCACTCGAGAAAAGTATTAGTAATAAGAGAGTCTTAAATTTTGCGGGTAAATTTGATCTATGTGGTGCAGCAGCATTAATTGGAAGTCTTGACTTGCTAGTTACGCCAGATACGGGCCCATTACATATTGCGGCAGCAATGGGGAGACCGACAGTTGCAATATCTGTGGCTAGTTCTGCATTAAGCACCAATCCTATTGACTCGCTTGTTCCTCATGTTTATATACAAAAACCCAAGACTTGTAGCCCATGTATTAATAGAAAATGTAGAGACCAAAAGTGCATGCTACAAATATCAGCAGATGAGGTTTTTGATAGTGTTATAGCCTTATTGTAATAAGCATTGGGAGTAAAGATGACCGTTAAATATTCAGTTTTATTTAGGGCCTGTGATAAGGTTGAATTTTCTCATAAATCTAAAAGATCCTTTGGTATGAGATAAATTGAAGTAATAAAAGTGTCTTTTTATAGTCTATATCGCTCATTGAAGGACAATCAGTGTCAATTTACAATTATTGGTGATGGCTTATCAGCTGAATTACTTTTTTTCCTTATTTGATGATGTGGTTGTTGAAAACAATTAATTGGGAAGTGCTGCTAAATCCCTACAAAAACAAATCGATATAGCGCTAAATGTTCCTGATAATGAGTGGGTTTATATGTGTAAAGATGATTATTTGCATAGATCATATGCTTTTAAATATATTTCTGAGTGTATTGAGAATAAAGAGCAATATTTGTGGACGTCTGGTAACAAGAAAAATTATATGAATAGGTTGATTGGTGATTTGTCAAAGACCCCAGTTATTATTCATACGCCTGATTATCCTGATCGTTACGATCCACCATGGAAGCGGTTATCTTTTATATACTTATCTAAATATTGCCACTGGCGACAGATTTCCAATACAACGCATACATTTTTATTGAAGTCTAGTACTGTCAAGCAATTTGAAAATACATTAAGGCTTCGGCGGTTGGGCCGAGTGATTCTAAATTAAGTGAAAAGGTGTATGGCCGATTTTTTTAAAAATGATGCGCGAAAAAAAGTAGATTCTATCCTGGTTCAGTAGGGTGTTGGTTCTGGGAGCTATGTCCATATTCATCCAACCACCACGATGGTTATTTAAGACGTGGCATCATGAGAAGGTTGCTCAAGTTATTGATGGGCTACCCGCAGAGGGAAAAAAGGTTGTCTTAACATCCTCGCCAGATAAGCAAGAATTAATAATGATTGATACTATTTTGGCTAAAACTAAAGAGTGCGCCAATTAATTTGTGCGGCATGTTGACTTTAAAAGAACTAGCAGGGGTTATTGAGTCGGCGAATGTTTTTCTTGGAATGGATTCGGTGCCTATGCATATGGCGGCAGCATTAACACCCCTGTCATGGCGCTTTTTGGTCCTAGCGATCCTGTGGAATGGGGTCCCTGGTGCGCTAAAAAGATAATTCTAACGTCTGATCTTTTTCCTTGCAGACCTTGCGGGATTGATGGTTTTGGAGGGGGAAAGCGAAGTGAATGTTTGTCAGAATTGACGGTGGAGCAGGTTATGGTTGCTTTGGAGAAGGTTTTGCAATGAATGCAGAGGGGCTTTGCAATTATTCGGCAGTGTTATCGTTCTGATGGTGGAGCAGAGAGAATTATTTAGCGCGAACGATCATTTGCAGAACAGGTACGTAATGTGTTTTTGTTTGGGTTGTTGTGAAATTTATTGTTCAGTGGTTAGGGTGTATTGATGGCAATAGAGTGGAGAATTCGGGTTATGAAGTTCGTTAAAATTGGTTTATGTTTGTTTTTTTCGATTATTATGGTTGTGCTTGGGGTGCGATTTGAAAAGCCGCTTAATCATTGGAATGATGTTTTTATAAAAGGCGAGGTAAAGGAGCCTTTCTCTAATTTACATTTAAATCACTATGATGCAGAAGTAGAGG
>Ga0209494_1001452_pt1 | contig 10446 bp, 14 predicted proteins | sample EN1Hudseemescosm_FD_184628 | JGI IMG/M metagenome (GOLD analysis project Ga0209494, IMG submission 184628) | Methane-oxidizing microbial communities from mesocosms in the Hudson Canyon - EN1B Hudson Canyon (SPAdes) (version 2) | ecosystem: Environmental > Aquatic > Marine > Cold seeps | place... | reverse complement strand
AGCGCACAATTTCAGCTCGGTATTGTTTCAACACCTCTCTAACAGTAAAGAAATTACCTAATGACTTAGACATTTTCTCTTCATTAATACGCACAAAGCCATTATGCATCCAGACATTTACAAATTTTTCGCCAGTCGCCCCTTCTGATTGAGCAATCTCATTTTCATGATGTGGGAACTGTAAATCCATACCACCACCATGAATATCAAAATGATGCCCTAAACAGCGCGTAGCCATGGCCGAACACTCTATATGCCAACCTGGACGCCCTCTTCCCCATGGCGAGCTCCAATAGGGCTCATCCGCCTTAGCTTTTTTCCATAATACAAAGTCGAATGGATTCTTTTTGGCCAAATTCACATCAACTCGTTCGCCAGCCTGAAGCTCATCCAGCTTCTTACCTGATAAAGCACCATAATTGGCAAATTTATCCACCGCATAAAAAACGTCGCCATTACTGCCAGTGTAAGCCATGCCTTTTTCAAGCAAAGCCGTAATCATCAGGATAATATCATCCATCGATTTTGTTGCTCTTGGTTCAATATCAGGAGGCAATACCGCTAACTCACGCTCATCTTCATGCATTGCATCAATAAAACGCTCAGTTAATTCGCCAATCTCTTCTTTGTTTTCATTAGCACGCTGAATGATTTTATCATCGATATCAGTGACATTACGTACATAGGTCAAGTCGTAACCCGAATAACGCAAGTACCGCGCAACAATATCAAATACAACCATCACGCGTGCATGACCAATATGACAGTAATCATAAACAGTCATACCACAGACATACATACCCACTTTACCCTCGACCTTGGGCGTGAAAACTTCTTTTTCTCTACTTAAGGTATTGTAAATTTTTAACATTTTGCGTAGTTACTCAGGATAAATTAATCTTAATTGCTCGTAGTATACGAGCTTAACTAATCAATTTTCCAAGATTAACGCTTCTCTTTCAAGATAAAAACACATAGAATTTACCGTTTGCATCTTTTTATAGTGGGTATTATGCGTTCTTTAATTCTTTTTTTGATGCTATCCTTTACTTCAACTTATTCTTTTTCAACGGAAAACAAAATGTCAGAGACACAAACTAAAGTTAAATTCCAAACTACACTGGGTGATTTCATTATTGAATTAGACGCTGAAAAAGCGCCTATTACGGTAAAGAATTTCATTACTTACGTCGAAGAAGGCTTTTTTAACGGTACAATTTTTCACCGTATCATTCCTGGATTTATGGCGCAAGGCGGTGGTTTTGATACTAGCTTCGTACAAAAAGAAACGCATGGCATGATCAAAAATGAAGCTGATAATGGCTTAAAAAATGATCGCGGCACATTAGCTATGGCACGTACACCAGCACCAGATTCTGCAACCGCACAATTTTTCATTAACTATAAAGACAATGACTTTTTAAACTACAGCGCTCCAACACAAAATGGCTGGGGTTATGCAGTATTTGCTAAAGTTGTTGAAGGCATGGACATTGTTGATGAAATGGCAAATCAAGCAACGGGCAACAAAAACGGCCATCAAGATGTACCTAAAACAGACATCATTATAGAAAAAGCTGAAATCGTTCAGTAAGCTATACAGATAAACGGTAAGCTCTCATTATTCATGAGTAAAGGCCTACAAGGTCTCGTCATTCCCGAGGTCTTTTATCGGGAACCTATGCTCAACAATAGACTCCTGCTAACAGCATGCAGGAATGACAAACTGAAAAAAACTGTTTGTACCCTTTAATGCCGAGACGTTACGATAAGCGGCTCATTTATGAGCCGTTTCTTTTTCTTTATTATGGTTTAGGATTCGATTTTTAATAAGACTCGAAACTATAGCGAAATACTGGAAAGAAAATCTGCTGCTTTTCCTGCATTCCGCAAGCTTCATACAGGCTACATTTAAGCGAATTATTAAACCCTCACCCCTTAGGATGAATACTGATGTGTAACGAAACGCTTTTTATTTCAGATCTACACCTGACCATTGAGCGCCCCGAAGTAACGCAAAAGTTTCTTAAGTTATTAAAAGGCCGCGCTACAAAAGCAAAGGCACTCTATATTTTAGGTGACTTATTTGATACTTGGATTGGTGATGATGATTTTAGCCCACCCATTAAAACTGTAAAAAAGCATTTAAAAGCACTAACAGCACAAGGCACGCCTGTTTTCTATATACATGGCAATCGTGATTTTTTAATTGGCCAACGCTTTAGTCAAGAAAGTGGCGTTACTTTATTAGATGAGTACAGCGTCATTGATTTATATGGCACACCGACCTTACTAACTCATGGTGACTTATTATGTACCGACGATTTACCTTACCAAGCATTCCGCTTAAAATCGCATAGCAAAGCTTGGCAAGAAAACGTTTTATCCAAGCCATTAATCTTAAGAATACTTTATGCTCGCTGGTACCGTTTACGCAGTTTTTTCCATAAACGTAAAAAATCTCAAGATATTATGGATGTGAATCGAGGCACCGTAGTGGATGTTATGGGCAAATATCAAACAACACGCCTAATCCATGGACATACTCACCGCCCAGCAGTACATGATCTAAAAATTAATAATTTAAAAGGACAACGCTTCGTACTTGCTGAATGGAAAAAAGACAGTGCCAGCATTTTAGCTTGGACTGCCTCGGGATACACGCAAGAAATAATCTAATCGAGCAATTTATCGCCATTTAATAAACGATAAACCGATACACAACCCGCACAACAAAATAGCTTTAATCCCTCTGTAGTATTGGTGGTAAAACCGTCAATCTCGACAGGGAGTCCACACAAAGCACAATTAACCTTAGTTTCCTTCATACTACTTTCTCCTTTCTGTAGGCAATAATTACGCTTTACTGAATCGGCGCTCATACCATTGCATAAAATAACCCATCGGCTTATGCTTCCCAGTACGCAAATAATGGAGCGTGTACTCACTATTAATGGAAGCTTTCAGTAAGTGTTTAGATGCTGCAGTACCACAAAAAAGCAATTGATCCCCTTCTAGAATTTTATAATCTTTAGCTGGTAAAACGATCTCTTTACCACATGATTTAATAACAAAGGGAATCAAATCCAGCTCAACATCACGGTTACGCGGATCAGAAATAATATGACCCAACAACACTTCCTCCCCTGCATCCAAAGTCTGAATAACAGCACTGCTTTTTTCAGAAGTAAAATCTATGGTAACTAAAGAGGGTTTTTTGTCACCAATTTTCTCTCTTAATACAAGCAACAAATCCTTGAGGATTTCTTCTCTCCCAGGGTCTTTAGCTAATAAATACCGGAAAAAAGGCTTTAATAAAGGAGCAATTAATAATAATAATATTTTTCTTGCCGTTACCAAAGTAGGCTGCATAATCATATCGGCATTCGCCTCAGAAAATGCCACTTCATTTTCATGGCTGTTTTGACGCACAATAGTAAATAGGTTCGTATTCAAACAGCGAGAATTTAATAAAGCCCCCAAATTATGGCCATCATCAGCATCAGCGGCCAATAATCCTACCGCCTCATGAATACCCGCCTGGCTTAATGTTTTTGCATTAACATGACCAATAACATAAGTATCAATCTCTTCTTCTTTACGCCTAGAGTGCGGATCAATAACAGCTGTTTTAATGCCATTTTTTGTCAACACCCGGTTTGCTTCAAGCCCCATGCGCCCATAGCCACAAATAATCCAGCCTCCAACAGGCGGCTGCACATAACTATCTAAAGTTGCCCCTTTATCCCCTACCAACCAGTTATTTAAAGCATAAAAAGCAGGATTATTAATACTGGCATTGAGCACTCGCGCAAATGTCTTAAACGGATCAACAATATGCACCTCCCCTCCTAAAGTCGATAAAGTCTCTTCAAAATCATCTACTTTAGACATAGTAATAATCCCAGCTTTAGGATTGAGTAAGCGCACCATGGCTGATATTTTCAGGTTTGCCTCTTCATTATTAGTAATACAAACAACAGCTTGACACCTTTCATTCTGCACCCCAGCTTCCACCAAATATCGAGGAATACTAGCATTTGCACATAGACCCGGAACCGCTGTTTTATAGTTACGTAATTTTAATGCTTGAATACGCTCTTCACTTTGATCGATAACGATCACCCTTAAGCCTGCATCATTCATCCCTCTGACTAAGACACTCCCAGTATCGCCAAAACCACACACAATATAAAAAGGCCCAACAATACGATTTACATTCTTAGAAAATCGCCACTCTTCAAGTGCACGTAAAAAAAAGGGGTTTTGCAATAAACGCACGATACTACCCAGCGCATAAAACCAAGTCACCACACTGACATATAGACAAACAATAGCCCACAAACGCTGCCCATCACTAAAGGTAAAAGGAATCTCCCCAAAACCCGTTGTTGTCGCCGTATAAGTCATAAAATAGAAAGCATGAAAAATACTTAAATATTGCGCTTCCCCATTTAACTCAGGACCAGGAATAAACACCATTACTAAAATAGCAGTGGCATAAACTATCAATATAGCCATTAGAGGGGTGCGCATCTCACGCATTACAATAAAACTAACGCGGCTTATATCTTGACTTGCATTCATATTTTCTAAAAGTGATGAGTTCTATTGAGAATTTTTTTGCTTACAATCTTGACATTAAGGTTTCGGAAACCAAAATGACTACCGAAATAATATTGGCCACCAACGCACCGCCTGCAAGCGCAATAATGCTCGCCATCACATCAGGTGTCACGCCTGTACCAACAATATGCACAGCAAAAGTCCAACGCAATGCCGCAGCAATTAATTCAAAATCAGCAACTAAACTGGTAGCTAATAAAATTGCCCCAATTTGCGAGCGGTCACCCAATTTCAAACCTGTTGCAATTAAGTTAACAACAACGACAACAAACAGCTCAAAAACACTGTGATGGGCTGCATTATCATATTCACCCAGAAAAAATCCGACATTTAGTGTTAATGATAAAACAATGAAAAAACCGAAAATAACTTTCTCAAAATTCACGGGAGACCCTCAATAATAAAGCACAAATAAACGTTTATTTTACCTTAAAATAGCAGTAACTCATGAAAAAACTAGACTTTAAATATTATTGTTTGCTAATATATAAATTCAAACAACTTAGCAAAGAGGCTTATTATGAAAATGACAGCAATGGACTTAGTGGCAAGCGCTAAACAAAATATTTCTGAAATATCTATAGCTGAAGCAAAACAAGCTTTATCCGAACATCTTATTTTAGATGTCAGAGAACCAGCTGAATTTGCTGCGGGACAACTACCTAATGCCGTCAACATTCCTCGCGGCTTACTTGAATTCCAAATTAACAACCACCCTACTTTTGCAGGCCAACACGCCGTCAAAATTATTGTTTGCTGTCAATCAGGTGGCCGCTCTGCATTAGCAACCGAGTCTTTACATAAACTAGGCTACACCAACGCTGTTAGTTTAGCGGGCGGTTATAAAACATGGTCTGAAAGTTAAACATGCAACAACTCGAATCCATTCGACTCGATAAATGGCTCTGGGCTGCGCGTTTTTTTAAAACGCGCAAACTCGCATCCGATGCGGTATCGGGTGGAAAGGTCCACTTGAATGGGCAACGCACAAAACCAAGTAAAGACGTTAAGGTCACCGATGCTTTAGAGATTCATAAAGACCAGTACAGCTGGGATATTACCGTATTAGGCATAAACGCTCAGCGCAGACCCGTTGCAGAAGCCGTTTTATTATATTCAGAATCAGAAGCCAGCAGTTTAAAACGCGCGCAAGATGTCGCACAAAGACGTGCTGAGCGCTTACTAATGCCTGATGAAGCCGCACAACGCCCGAACAAAAAACAACGTCGCCAGATTCATCGCTTTAAGCAAAGCGAAAGCTAAATAAAACCCGCTATAAACAACTAGGCGGCTTAGGCAAACCAGCTATCTTAGCCGCATACTTTAACGGCCCTTCAGGAAATAATCTCAGCAAATATCGGCTACTCGCTTTCTCTTCACCTAATGTATTCTTAATGGCTTTAGCAAAAACGCGCGCATTCGGTAAATATTTATAGTCCTGATAAAACTGACGAAAGAATAATAAAATTTCTCGGTGCTCAGCACTTAAAACGATTCCTTCTAGCTGAGCAAGATACACCGCCACATCATCATTCCATTGATTCATATCGCAGAGAAAACCTTGATCCGTTACTACAATGCTCTGACCATTAACCTCTAATTCCATGTTTTTATCACTTCATGCTCAGTTGTTAAGGTAACAAACCCAGAATAATCAATTGGCTTTATGTTAACTATGATCTCATCATGCGCAAGACCTCTTGCCAATAAATCTGGCTCTAAAACATAACATTGGAAATTCTGACAATATTGCTTTAATTGATCAGCAGTTTGCGCTTTGCTATGCAAAGCTAAGACGGCACTACCTACAAAAATTAACGCATCACCTTGCGCAATCCGCTGAAAAAACACATCGTGTTCAACACGCTTATTAAGGATATGCAGCATTATTCACCCGCAAATAATTTCAAACCAACTACGCCCATAATAATAAGTGAAATAGACGATAAACGATAAATATCGACGGACTCCTTAAATAGAAAAATACCCGCGATAGCGATACCCGCTGCACCTACTCCAGTCCAGATAGCATAGGCAGTTCCTAAAGGCAAAGTTTTAATCGATAACATTAATAAGCCAAAGCTTCCCGCACCCGATACAGCAGTAACAATCGAAGGAATTAACTTTGTAAATCCTTCGTTATATTTGAGGCTCAAGGCAAAAAATATTTCTGCAATACTTGCACCCGTTAAATACAGCCAACCCATCTTCTCTCCCAATCAATATACAGATAATACGGATTATTCTACAATAGCCTATCCATTGATTAATTATTTATTTGCTTATGTCTTCAGAACCCAGCTTTGCTATCAGAAACAGTGCCGACATTATTCGCAAACTTACTCTTATGTGGAAACAAGGTTGCTTAATTACCGCACACTTTGGTGAAGCTAAAGAATCGTTTATTACAGCGATTACTGATGTAAACAAAGAAAAGCAAACTTTTACTTTAGATTGCGCCCCTAAAGACTATATTAATAAACAATTACTTGCTGCCAGTGAAGTGACGTTTAACAGCGTCGTTTCTGGCATACAAGTACAGTTTTCGCATAAGAACATAGCTACAACCAACGTAAAGGGCACTGCTGCATTTTTACTCTCCATCCCTGAAACACTCTATTGGATTGAACACCGTAAGTTCTATCGAGTCAGATCGCCTATGTCTAACCCAGCTTTGTGTACGATTAAAGTAAAAATAACCCTAGATGATCAAGAAGAAACGAAAGAACTGAATTTGAAAATCCAGGATATAAGTATTTCTGGTTTATGCTTACAAATAGAACCCGAAGATTTAACAGATGACTGGCAAATGAATACCACGCTAGACAACTGTTTTATAGAGCTACCTGAAATAGGTGATTTTTATGGCAGCATAGAAATTCGTAATCAGCGCTCATTAACTCTCGATAGAGAAGATAAAACTCAACTGATAGGCGTACAACTTATTGATGCCTCTCCCGCTATTGAAGCAAAAATCCAACGTTATATGCAGCTTGTCGAACGAGAAAATAGGAAAAAAAGCTAAGTCAATGGACTCCTTTAGTAATTCAGCAACAAAAGTTTTTAGCGTTTCGCAACTTAATAGCAGCGTAAAGTCCCTCTTAGAACAGAATTTCTTCGCTGTACAAGTCAGTGGTGAAATTTCAAATTTAAGCCGCCCTTCATCAGGACATATTTATTTCACCTTAAAAGATGAGCGCGCCCAAGTCCGTTGTGCAATGTTTCGTAGCCAAGTACAGCGCCTTAAATTTCAACCCGAAAATGGCTTACAAATTCAAGCCAGCGCCAATGTCAGTTTATACGAGGCGCGTGGCGACTATCAGTTAATTATTAATCAGTTACAAGAAGCCGGCGATGGCGCGTTACGCCGTGCGTTTGAACAACTGAAAGAAAAATTATCCGCTAAAGGACTTTTTGCGCCTGAGCATAAAAAAGCCTTGCCATTGATACCGACTAGCATAGGGATTATCACCTCACCTTCTGGTGCGGCAATACGAGATATACTCTCAGTACTTAAGCGCCGCTTCCCAACAATTCCCCTGATTATTTACCCGGTTCTGGTGCAAGGCAACGAAGCCAAATATGCCATTAACCAAGCGATTATTAATGCCAATCAGCGCAAAGAATGTGATGTCTTAATTTTAGCCCGTGGCGGCGGCTCCTTAGAAGATTTATGGGCCTTTAATGAAGAAATGGTCGCCAATGCTATTTTTAAAAGTCGCATTCCGATTATTAGTGGTATTGGCCATGAAACCGACACCACAATAGCAGATTATGTCAGTGATTTACGCGCGGCAACACCGACTGCCGCGGCTGAACATTGCACCCCAGATGCTCAGCAATGGTTAGGCCAATTTCAAGCCTATGAATATCAGCTAACGCAATTAATACAAAATAAATTGCAACAACATACGCGCCATTTAGACTGGGTCACTAAAAACCTAAACCAGCAGCACCCAGGTAAGCGACTAGAAATACAGGCTCAACGCTTAGACGAACTAGAATTACGCCTGAAATCTACTTTGCAAAATCAGTTAAACCAAGCGAAATCAGACCTTAAAACGCATCAAGCTCAGCTTTGGCAGTTCAATCCAACACATAAAGTACAGCAGCTCAAAAATCGCTATACAAACCTTAATAGCCGATTAAACAGTAGCATAAAAAATAAATTGCATGAGCATCAACAAAAATTCACTTTACTTAGCCAAACACTTAACGTTGTCAGCCCTCTAGCTACTTTGCATCGCGGCTACACATTAACCAGTAGCGAACAAAACATATTACTTAGCTCAAGCGGGCAACTAAAAGTGGGACAGACCATTAAAACGCGCTTCTCTAGCGGTGAAATTATCAGTCAAATACAGGAAGTTAATCATGAATAAAGCTCTATTAGCCTGCTTATTACTTATTCCTCAATTAGCACTCAGCAGCCCATTACCCAAACAATTAGCCGTCCCTGGTGGCATTGTTAATATAGAACTAGGCTCTGTAGCAACACCAGCGCCTGAAGTCTTTTTTCAAAAAAAACGCGTCCTAGTCTTAGAAAGTGACAATAAATGGTTCGCTGTCGTTGGTATTCCTCTTAATAGCAAAGTAGGTCAACATTCAATTACCATACAATCAAACAAACAAAAAACGCAAAGCAATTTTGAGGTTGGCGCTAAAGACTACCCTGCACAATACATCACCCTTAAAAATAAACGTATGGTTAACCCCAACCCAGACGATGTTAAACGTATTAGCAGTGAACGCCCAGCCATTAATAAAGCCTTAAATACTTGGACTGAACAGCCAATCAATGATTTAGCTTTTGGTTTGCCTGTGAAAGGTCGATTAAGCAGTCCTTTTGGTCTAAAACGCTTTTTTAATAATCAACCAAAAAATCCACACAGCGGTTTAGATATTGCTGCGCCAACCGGCACAGCCATTGCTGCCCCAGCCCCTGGCGTAGTTATCAATACTGGAAGTTACTATTACAATGGCAATACTGTGTTTTTAGATCACGGCCAAGGTTTAGTAACGGGATATTTCCATATGTCGAAAATAACGGTGCAAGTAGGACAATTAGTAGAAACTGGCACTAAACTCGGCGAAATTGGGGAAACGGGCCGTGTCACTGGTCCGCATTTACACTGGAATGTTTATTTAAATAAAACTAAAGTAGATCCTGCTTTATTTGTTCCCGAATTAATGCAGCCCGAAACAGCACAATAAACTTATCTCACTCAAGGAAAACACTATGCAATTCTCAACAACACCTGACATACCTGGTAAAGTTATCGCCGAAAATTTAGGCATTGTCGCTGGCAACGTCGTGCAATCTAAACACGTAGGCCGTGATTTAATGGCTGGTTTAAAAAGTATCGTTGGTGGTGAAATAGCGGGCTATACAGAAATGCTTGCTGACGCTCGCGATACTGCTATCGAAAGAATGGTTGACGAAGCTAAAAAGCGCGGTGCGGATGCTATTGTTAATGTACGCTTTACCACCAGCGCGATTATGGCGAATGCGTCAGAAATATTAGCTTATGGAACAGCGGTAAAATTAAAAAGCCAAGACTAAAAAATCTAACATCAATACTGTGTTGCGCTTTTACCCACATAACACAGCTTTGTTATAAAAAGGTACCTACAGTAAAAACCACCAATTTATTAAGTGCGCTAATCCCCCTATAAGTTATTGAATTATATAAGTCCAGATAAGAATGACTTATTTTCACCCAATCTAACAAAGCACTTGATTTTTCGCCTATTTAAACCAGTTCTCTGCAAGCTATCAACAGAGTTATCCACAAAAAATGTGGACAACTCTGAGCATAG
>Ga0209494_1001447_pt1 | contig 10460 bp, 12 predicted proteins | sample EN1Hudseemescosm_FD_184628 | JGI IMG/M metagenome (GOLD analysis project Ga0209494, IMG submission 184628) | Methane-oxidizing microbial communities from mesocosms in the Hudson Canyon - EN1B Hudson Canyon (SPAdes) (version 2) | ecosystem: Environmental > Aquatic > Marine > Cold seeps | place... | reverse complement strand
AAGAATTTGCCAATGTAGAACAAAAGGCAAAGATGGAGGGTCGTCAGCTAGGCATGATGCTGGCACCCAAATCGAAAAAGAAATAAGCTTAGACTTATTTTAATATAACAAACTATTCGTAAGAATAGTTAAATATGTCCAAAGGACAAGGAGAAAATTATGCCGAAGATAAAAACCAATCGAGGTGCTGCAAAGCGCTTCAAAAAGACCGCCAGTGGCGGTTACAAATGTAAACACTCTCACCTGCGTCATATTTTGACAAAGAAGAGTACTTCTAGAAAGCGTAGCTTACGTTCACCGGATACTGTCGAGAAAGTTGACGTACCAATGGTTCGTAAAATGTTACCGTACAGTTAAATAGGAGTATAGAAAATGGCAAGAGTATCAAGAGGTGTGCAGGCGCACGCTAAGCACAAGAAAATTTTAAAGAAAGCCAAAGGTTATTACGGCGCAAGATCGAAAGTCTATCGCGTTGCAAAGCAAGCGGTAATCAAAGCGGGCCAATACGCGTACCGTGACCGTCGTCAAAGACGTCGTCAGTTCCGTAGACTTTGGATTGTCCGTATTAACGCTGAAGCGCGTAATAACGGTTTGAGCTATTCAAGAATGATTGATGGCATGAGCAAGGCGGGCATTGAAATTGTCGTAAAGTTTTATCAGACATTGCAATTTTTGATAAACCAGCATTCGCTCAGATTGCAGATCAAGCCAAGGCCGCTATTGCTGCAGCTGCTAAGTAAATAAGTTAAAAGACTATGGTGTAATCTGTGGCCTTTCATCAAACTTTATTTTTTAAATGATTAATGCAATCCTTGACCAGGCTAAGGCGTCAATTGCCCAAGCAGAAAGCTTAAAAGAGCTTGACGATTTACGGGTCAATTTTTTAGGTAAAAAAGGTGAACTTACTACTCTTTTGAAGGGCTTAGGAAAGCTATCAAAAGAAGAGCGCCCCAAAATGGGTGAAGCCATTAACCAGGCTAAAGTCAGCGTACAAAACCTATTAACTGATAAAAAAAATCATTTAGAAACCCTAGAATTAGAAAAACGTCTTTTAGAAGAAAAAATTGATGTTTCTCTTCCAGGCAGAAATGTTGAGATGGGTGGGTTACACCCGGTCACCATCACTTTAAATCGTATCCAGTCCTTATTTGCAAAAAATGGTTTTGAAGTGGAAACTGGCCCTGAGATTGAAGACGATTTTCATAATTTTACAGCGCTTAATATTCCTGAGCATCATCCGGCACGTGCCATGCACGATACCTTCTATTTTGATGAAAGTACAGTATTAAGGACGCACACTTCCCCGGTACAGATCCGTACCATGGAAAACAAAAAACCACCATTGCGTATTATTGCACCAGGTAGAGTTTATCGTTGTGATTCTGATATCACACACACGCCAATGTTCCATCAAGTTGAAGGTCTGATTGTAGACAAAGAGGCTAACTTTGCACAGCTTAAAGGTTTATTGATTGACTTTTTGCGTGCTTATTTTGAAAAAGAAGACCTTCAAGTTCGCTTCCGTCCTTCGTATTTCCCATTCACCGAGCCTTCAGCTGAGGCTGATATTGAATGTGTTATTTGTGGTGGCGATGGCTGTCGTGTTTGTAAAAAAACAGGTTGGTTAGAGGTGTTGGGTTGTGGTGTTGTACACCCCAATGTTTTAAATTCAGTTGAAGTTGATAGTGAAGAATACACAGGCCTTGCTTTTGGTATGGGTGTTGAGCGTTTAGCAATGCTTAGATATGGAGTGAATGATCTTCGCCTTTTCTTTGAGAATGATATTCGCTTCTTGAGGCAGTTCAAATGAATATTTCAACGTCCTGGCTAAGAGAATGGATTAGCCCCGAGGTGAGTGACGAAGTGTTAGCTGAACAGCTAACCATGGCCGGCCTTGAAGTCGATAGTATTGAATCTGTAGCACCTGCATTTGATAAGGTTGTTGTGGGTCATGTAGTGAGTTGTGAAAAACACCCGGATGCTGACAAACTTAATTTATGCCAAGTTGATGTGGGTGAAAGCAATAATCTACAAATTATTTGTGGTGCCAGCAATATTCGTGTTGATTTAAAAGTCATTGTTGCTACTGTTGGTGCTAAATTACCTGGTGGTTTAAAAATTAAAAAAGCCAAACTTCGTGGTGTTGAGTCATTTGGCATGATTTGTTCAGAATCAGAGCTTGGTATGAGTGATTCTTCTGATGGCATTTCAGAGCTTGAAAGTGATGCGTTAATTGGCCAAAACATTAGAGAATATTTAGATCTAGACGATAATATTATTGAGCTGGACATTACTCCAAACCGTGGTGATTGTTTTTCAGTATTGGGTGTAGCACGTGAAGTTAGTGCTAATTACAATATGGCGTTTAATATGCCTAATATCAGTACTAACGTTCAAGGTGCATCAGTTGTTGATACAAGTGTCAGCAATACACAGGCTTGCCCAAAATATTTAACCAGAGCCATTAAAGGTATTGACAATACCGTTCAAACACCTAAATGGATGGCAGATAAGCTCACACGCTCAGGTCAGCAAGTCCATTCGCCTGTGGTTGATATCACCAATTATGTATTATTAGAATTAGGTCAACCGATGCATGCATTTGATTTGGAAAAAATCAATGGCGCTATTGAAGTTAGAAATGCCAAATCAGGTGAGATAATTGAACTATTAAATGAGTCAAGTGTTGAATTAAATGACGACACACTGATCATTGCTGATAATAGTTCCCCGTTGGCGATTGCCGGTGTGATGGGTGGAATGGGTAGTTCTACACAAGATGATTCAACTCAAATTTTATTAGAGAGTGCATTTTTTGAGCCAGTCTCTATTGCCGGTAAGGCTAGAAATTATGGTTTGCATACTGAGTCTTCGCTTCGTTTTGAACGCGGTGTAGATTTCAATATTACTGAGGTTGCAATGGACAGAGCAACACAGCTAATCATGGATATTTGCGGCGGAGAAGCTAGCGAGATTAATAGTTGTATTGATGAAAGCACACTACCAGAACTTTCTCCAATTACCATTACCCAAACTAAGATTCAGAAGATCCTAGGTTTTGAGTTAGATTCAAACTGGATTGAAGAAAAGTTTATCAACCTCGATTTTGAAATCAGTAGTAAGAGTGCAGATTCTTGGACAATTGTCCCACCAAGCTTTAGATTCGATATTCGTATTCCAGCTGACTTGATCGAAGAACTTGCTAGACTTTATGGCTATGATAAATTACCAGTACAAAAGCTCTCATTAGATGCGAATATTAACGCTATCTCTGAGGCGAGTATTGATAAGTATGATATTGCCCAATCATTAGTAGGTCGTGGCTATCAAGAAGTTATTACCTATAGTTTTGTTTCAGAAAAACACCAAAACTTAATCGACCCAGAAGCTAAAAAGATTACCTTAAGTAATCCAATCTCGGCTGATATGTCAACCATGCGCTCATCACTTTGGGCAGGCTTATTGCAAACCGTTGAATCTAACCAAAGACGCGGACACACTGATGCTAGATTTTTTGAAATAGGTTTGTGCTTTGGTGGTGTTAAGGCAGATGAGCAGTCTAATAAATTAGCCGGCGTTGCCTCAGGTAATCGTTTTGGTGCACAATGGTCAACAGATCCTCAACCTCTAGATTTCTTTGACGCTAAAGCAGATCTAGAATCATTATTAACACTCACAGGTAATCAGTTTTCTTTTGAAGCGGCTGAGAATCCTGCGTTGCAGAAGGGTCAGAGTGCTAAGATTTTATTAGACGGCGCTCAGGTTGGTTGGATTGGCGCCCTGTCGCCAGTTATACAAAAAGAATTATCACTTTCTAAGTGCTATTTATTTGAAATTGACCTTAGTGCTGTATTGGTAGGAAAAGTTGCTAAATACGAAGCATTCTCGTCGTATCAACAGTCTGCTAGAGATATTGCTTTGGTATTAGATGAAGCAACCCCAGTTGCCGACCTTATGGATACCATTGAAAACATGCAGCAACCCCATTTTGTTGGTGTGAGCTTGTTTGATATTTACGCTGGCGATAACATTGAAGCTGGCAAAAAGAGTGTTGCACTTAATTTAACTTATCAATCGTTAGAGGCCACATTGAGTGATGATGAAGTTAACGCTAAAGTTGATGAAGTGCTAGTCCTGATGCAAGATAAATTCTCAGCCACTCAAAGATAATGTCAGTCACTAAAAAAGACATTGCAGACTTATTAGTTGAACGTATTGACGTTAACCACAATCAAGCCTTGTCAATCGCCAACGACTTCTTTGATTCAATCAAAGACTCACTTGCCAATGGGGAAGAAGTTAAATTATCTGGTTTTGGTAATTTTATTGTTAGAGAAAAATCAGCCAGACCAGGTAGAAATCCTAAAACAGGTGAACAAGTGATGATTTCGGCTAGGAAGGTGGTTACCTTTAAGGCAGGGCCAAAACTTAAAAAAGTAACCCAATCAGGTATTTAATTTTATTCTGAAATAGCCGACATAAAGCCTTTAAGTACTGGCATAGCTTTGCCGATCAATTCTTGGTTTTGTTCTTCATTTCTAACTTGATCTTCTAAAAACTTATCTGTTTCTTTAAGCGTGACTTGGTAATCGTCATCAAATTCAAACGCAATAAAGTAAAAACCTTTGCCTTTACTTCTGGTTGAATGAATCGCCAAGAAGTCAGTTTCCCAAGAAAGCTCAGCTTGGTAGGTCGCTGATGAGTCAGTGTCGTCCTTTTGTACTAAGATGATTGTGTTACCAAAATGAAAAATAAATTTATCTGCACTACAGCTTGAGGCTGGTTTAATTTGTAATTCACCAGAATTTAGCGCATCTGCAATTTGCTTGAGTTGCGGCCCAGTTAGTTGTAAGTATTTCGCATCTAAATAATCATTGACATTAGAGTCTGGGTGATTGTTCTCTAAGAATTTAACTAATTTTGTTAGCATAACACTGTCTTTTAAGAAAAAGACGACATTATACCCGATTAGCGAATTTTAAGACCGGTCGAGTGAGTCCGCATATTTAATGGCATACACATCAAAGATGCTAATCGCCATGGCGGCAATAATTGGACCGATAAATAACCCTAAGATGCCAAACTGCATAATGCCAGCGAGTGTTGACAGTACGGTAATAAGTGTATGATCTAATGCACTAGATTGATTTGAACTTTTTGAGAATTTTTGAATGATCATTGGTCGTACAAAATGATCAATTACTGTGCCGATTAATACCGCACCAAACAGCACAATAATCATTGCATCGGTGGTTTGCCCTTGCGCATACAGATATAAGCTCAAGGGCAGCCAAATAATCAAACCACCGAGTACTGGGATAAAGCTAGCCAAGGCCATGGCAATACCAAAGTACAACACAGGCAGACCAACCATCATCACACCAATAGAAAATACTGCGCCTTGCAGTAGCGCAATGATAAAGACACTACCCACCAAGGTAACAGACAAGTTCGAAAATTGATTTAATAAGATATCATCTAAATGGTTTTCTAGCGGTGATAAATCTTTAAGTCGTTTCACTGTATTCTTGCCATCGATGTAGAAGTAATACAATGAAAAGATGGTCACAATTAAGAAGAAGATGAAGTGAGAAGACAGTGACACAATGCTCTTTAAAATCACTACAGAAAAATCTTTAATACTAATTAAAAACCCTTCAAGGTTATTGCTGATCGCAGCGCCTGCAGTAGTCTTAATTGATTCAGATAATGGCAGTCCGTTAATGATTTGATTAAGTACTTGTTTGTTCTGCTCAGCGTCAAAATCAGTATTAATAGTTTGAATTAGCGATGAAATCTCTAACCCACTAATCAGTAGAATATAGCTTAACGGTAAAATTAACACAACGGTGACCAACAATGTTATTAGTAATGCGGCATTTGAATCTGAGAATTTTTGTTGGAATTTACTGTATTGTTTGAACGTTGCAATTGCAATAAGCAGGGCTAAGAATAGCGCAGGAATAAATGGAGTGAATAGCCATACCAAACCACCAATGGCCAAGATTAACAAGCTGAGTATAAAGCCGTGTTCGTAAGGTGTGTTCATAAGTTTTCCATTTTTATAACAGTGTAAGCCATTTCTTCGTAAGGGTGTGAAAATTTCATTGCTTCAATCGCCATCTGCAAGTTGTCATCCACACACATCATTTCAACTTTATATTCTTCAATGGCTTCAAGTTCATCTAGCATGCCGATAGTAGGATTGGCATCACCCACAGGTTTGAATTGCCCAATACCAGTAGTTTGCCAAGCACAGTTTTCGTAGTTATTAAGCTTACCAGCGCCCGCATCAAACATAGCATTTTTGACAATCTCTAAGCCTGCCTCAGGCACATAAAAACTGATTTGATACATTAAAAAATTCCTTTTAAATAGCGTTGACGTTCATTCTCTTGCATGCGCTCAATTGCATATCTTAAAGTAGTTCTGGGTAGCTGTGCATAGTTTTCTCTAAGGAAAGCCTTGCAAGTTTTGGCATCTCTTTTATAAATCTCTCTTAACATCCAGCCCAGCGCTTTATGTATTAAGTCCTCTTTATCGTTTAATAGTAGTTTTCCAATGCTTAAAGTTGGAGTAAATTCACTCTGTTTGATGAAGGCAAAGGTGGCAACAATGGCAATACGTCTTTTCCATAAATTATTTGACTTTGTCCAATCATAAAGCAGCGAGAGTTTGTCTTGATTATTAAACAGATAATCACCAATAATATGTGGCGTTGAATAATCAACCAAGTCCCAATTGTTCACAGCATGTAGATTTTTTAAATAATAATTAAAAATAGATTTCTGATTGTTAGACTGATATTGATAAACCAGAATAATCAAACCACAGTAACGTATTTCATGAACAGCATGATTAATCAGCTTGTCAATTTCATCGAAGGTGATGTACTGGTAATGTTGTTTGGCAATTGATCGAATCTGTGGTGTACGTATACCAATAAATCGGTCGAACTCACTGTATTGTCCAGGCCCAGTTTTAAAGTAGTACTCGTTTTGTTTTTTACGCTCAATAGTGGCAAAAGATTTGAGTTGTACAATAACTTTTTGGGCGCTCATCGACTATACTATGGGTTTTATTAAGAGTCCAATCATACATGCAAACAGCGTATTTTGCCGGCGGATGTTTTTGGTGTGTTGAGGCAGTTTTTCAACGCATACAAGGTGTTACTCATATTGAGTCTGGGTATTGTAATGGGTCAACCATTGATCCAACTTATCAAGACATCTGTACGGGCAATACTGGGCATGCCGAAGTGGTTAAGATTACATTTGACGAAACGATAGTGCCTTTTGGGCAATTATTAGAGGTATTTTTCGCCACGCATAATGCCACCACGCTCAATCAACAAGGTAACGACAAAGGTACTCAGTATCGATCTGCTGTGTTTTATACAAGTAATGATCAGCAAACCCAAGCCAACCAATTTATTCAAAAATTAGGCGATAATATTGTTACCGAGGTAACCGAGCTAGATGTATTTTATCCAGCTGAAGATTATCATCAAAATTATTATAACAACAACCCAAATCAACCCTATTGCGCAATGCTAATCACACCAAAGCTGGATAAATATTTCAAATGAACGACCAGGATCTGCTCAGATATTCTCGTCAAATCATCTTGCCAGAGGTAGGTATAGAGGGGCAACAAGCTTTACTAGATTCAAGCATGTTACTTATCGGTGTGGGTGGATTGGGTTCACCATCTGCCATGTATCTCGCTGCAGCGGGTGTAGGGCATCTCATTATTGCAGATTTTGACAAAGTGGAGCTTTCTAATCTACAGCGCCAAGTGATTCACCACACGGACGACATTGGTGAATTCAAAGTAGACTCTGCCAAAGCTAAAATGCTAGCCATTAATCCAGACATCAAGATCACAACTGTGAAGGATCTTAGCGAGAATAATTTGAATGCTTGGGCAGCAAAAGCTGACGTAGTGCTTGATGGTACTGATAATTTCGACACTCGATTCAAAATTAATCAGGCTTGTGTTGAAGAAAAAATACCACTAGTATCAGCGGCAGTGATTCGCTTTGAAGGACAGCTATCAGTATTTAAAGGCTATAAAGCTGATCAGCCGTGTTACCAGTGCTTATATTCACCAGAGGGTAGTAATAATGAAAACTGTACTGATAATGGAATTTTGGCACCAGTAGCAGGTATGCTGGGTACGATGCAAGCTTTACAAGCAATCAAAGCTGTGTTGAATCTTGGTGAACAATTAGTAGGAAGACTCATGATTGTTGATGCGCTAGATTTAAGCTTTAGAAATGTCACAATTAATAAGGATAAATCTTGTAAAATTTGCAACAAATAATAATTACAAATAGTAAGGTATTTACAATGAAAGCGCTAGTTAAAAAACATGCAAAAAAAGGTATTTGGTTAGAAGATGTACCAATGCCAGAGGTGGGCAATAATGATGTCTTGGTTAAGGTTAAGAAAACTGCCATTTGCGGTACTGATATTCATATTTATAATTGGGATGAGTGGGCTAAAAAAACTATCCCAGTGCCGATGACAACGGGTCATGAATTTGCTGGTGAGATTGTTGAGTTGGGCTCTAATGTGACAGACCTAAAAGTCGGAGACATTGTCTCTGGAGAAGGGCACATTACTTGTGGTCGTTGCCGTAATTGTCTGGCAGGGCGTAAGCATCTTTGCCCTAATACGATTGGTATTGGCGTTAACAGAACTGGTTGTTTTGCTGAGTATCTATCGATTCCATCAGAGAATGTATTTAAACCTTCTGGAGAGATATCAACCGATTTATTGGCGTGCTTTGATCCTTACGGTAATGCGGTGCATACCGCGCTTTCTTTTAATATGGTAGGTGAGGATGTACTCATTACCGGAGCAGGCCCAATTGGAGTATTAGCGGCTATGGTAGCTACTCATGCGGGTGCTCGTAACATTGTGATTACTGATATCAACCAGTATCGACTAGACTTAGCTAAAAAAGTTGCACCTAAAGTTGTTCCGATCAATGTTTCCAAAGAAACAATTTCTCGAGAATTTATGCAAGATTTGGGTATTTTTGAAGGGTTTGATGTTGGTTTAGAAATGTCAGGCTCCCCACACGCATTCGGTGACATGCTCAATCTTGTAATTAATGGTGGTAATATAGCTATGCTTGCAATTATGCCTTCAGGTTCAGGTATTGATTGGGACAAGGTCGTATTTAAAGGGCTCACCATTAAAGGTATCTATGGTCGTGAGATTTTTGAGACTTGGTATAAGGGATCTATGATGGTACAAAGCGGATTACCACTGGAAGACATTATTACTCATCGTTTTCACTACACTGATTTCCAAAAAGGTTTTGATGCAATGCTTTCAGGTGAGTCAGGAAAGGTGATACTTAACTGGGAGGATTAGTAGTGAGCTTTAAAAGTGCAAAAGACAGTATCGCTAAAGATCTGACAGAAATTAAAGAGGCAGGCTTGTGGAAGACAGAGAGAGTGATTGCAAGCGAACAAAGGAACGACATTACTCTTGAAGATGGTTCAGAAGTTATCAATATGTGTGCTAACAACTATTTAGGCTTGGCTAATAACTCTGAAGTCATTCAGGCCGCTAAAGATAGTTTTTCCCAGTGGGGTTTTGGGCTTTCATCTGTGCGTTTTATTTGTGGAACGCAAAGCATTCATAAAGCTTTAGAGCAAAAAGTGAGCGAATTTTTAGGTATGGAAGATACTATCTTGTATGCCGCTTGTTTTGATGCTAATACTGGACTATTTGAAACTATTTTGACGGCTGAAGATGCAATTATTTCTGATGAACTGAATCACGCTTCTATTATTGATGGTGTGCGTTTATGTAAGGCGGCGCGTTATCGTTATAAAAATAACAACATGAACGATCTTAGGTCTAAGCTTATTGAAGCCAAAGAGGCAGGTGCAAGACGTATTTTAATTACTACAGATGGCGTATTTTCCATGGATGGTACGGTTGCACAGCTTGATAAAATTTGTGATCTAGCAGATGAGTTTGATGCCATGGTGCATCATGATGATTGTCATGCAGTTGGCTTTATGGGAAAGACAGGCCGTGGTGTACATGAATATTGCAATGTAATGGATCGTGTAGATATTATTACAGGCACTTTTGGTAAGGCATTGGGTGGTGCGTCAGGTGGATACACTTCAGCGCGTAAGGAGATTGTTGATATGTTGCGTCAAAGGTCGCGCCCGTATTTATTTTCAAATACGCTTGCACCTTCTATTTGTGCCGCATCTCTTAAGGTGTTAGATATGTTGTCTAGTTCAACTAAGCTTCGTGATCGTCTAGAATCAAACACACACTATTTTAGAAAAGGTATGCAAAAGGTTGGCTTCGATGTGGATGATGGAGATCATCCAATTGTTCCAGTAATGTTGGGTGATGCCAATCTCGCACAAGAGATGAGTAAAAAACTCTTAGAAAAAGGTATTTACGCTATTGGTTTTTTCT
>Ga0209494_1001440_pt1 | contig 10475 bp, 9 predicted proteins | sample EN1Hudseemescosm_FD_184628 | JGI IMG/M metagenome (GOLD analysis project Ga0209494, IMG submission 184628) | Methane-oxidizing microbial communities from mesocosms in the Hudson Canyon - EN1B Hudson Canyon (SPAdes) (version 2) | ecosystem: Environmental > Aquatic > Marine > Cold seeps | place... | reverse complement strand
CATAATAGCTAACATTGTCTTTAACTGCATCATTACCAAGCAATAATACAGTTTTAACCCTAAAATTCTAAAAAAATCCAGTAAATATGCTCAAGCTAAAATTTTTCAAAAAACAACAAATATGGTTACCCACAATACCAGGCTTAATTTTGATTGGTGTTAGCTGTCTAGCTCTTACTATTTTTGTTATCAATAACCTAGCAAACTATCTAGCGCAACAACAGCCTGTAAATAAAGGAATTTTAGTGGTTGAAGGATGGGTCAGTGAACAAACTTTATTGCAAGCTATTCGCACGTATAAAACAAACTCTTATCAACAGGTAATTACAACGGGCAGTTTAATTAAGCGTAGACAACAAAGAGAGTATAAAAGCTATGCCGACTCAGCTGCTGCCTTCCTGCTAAAAAATGGCATTAACAAATCAGATATAACAAGCTTACCCACACCAGACTCTGCGCAAAATCGAACCTTTTTAAGTGCGGTTATTGTAAGAGACTGGTTAATAAAACAAAAAAACAAAACTCAGTATATTGATGTTGTCTCAGAAGGTGTGCACGCAAGAAGAACGCTAACTTTATACCAAATGGCTTTTGCAAATAAGCTGAATATTGGTATTATGGCTGGAGAGCCAGAAGAGTACTCGTTAGACTCTTGGTGGAGAGCAAGTGTAGGTGTTAAAACAGTAATAAGTGAATTGGTAGGCCTGGCTTGGAGTATGTGTTGTTTTTATCCCGGAGAGTATCGGTCTCATCAAGAAAAATGGGGATTGAGTTAATAGGTATGAAGTTAAAATGAATGTTAGTGAATTATTAAAAAAATATAAATTCTTACCTACAAGATTGATAACAGCAAGAGGTCCAGTAATTTATAATACTGCAAGGGCTATAGTCTGCTTAAGTGATAAAATAAAGATAAAATGGGCCGCGAAAAAAAACAAACCTTTTATTTTAATTTATCAGCAAGGGCGTGTTGCATCAACAAGCGTGTATGAATCTATTAAGGCAATGAAATTACCTTACCCTTTATACCATGTCCATACATTATCAATAGAAAATGCTGAACAAAAAATTAAGCTAGCAAAAAAGAACAATACAAAAGCATATCGACATTTTTTTGTTGGTAAGTACCTGGGTAAAGCAATTCAAAATATAAAATTAACACCCTCTTATGAGCCCTGGAAAGTAATATGCATTTTTAGAGATCCAATTGATATTATGCTTTCCCTGTATTTTTTAAATATTGAAACTAAGTCTAAAGATTTAGAATTATATGAAGATAAAGAAGCTGCTCTAGAATATTTTCAAAATTTATTTGAAAGTAATGATCCATCTGGATGGGCGATATGCAGGTGGTTTGATGATGTTTTTTATAAAGAATTAGGTATCGATGTATATAGTCATGCTTTTGATACAGAAAAGGGATTTGTAGTTATTAAAACAGAAAAATTCGAAATCTTATTACTACGATTTGAGAATTTAGCAAGTGTATACAAGCATGGAAGCGCTGAATTGTTGGGAATGGATAGCGGTGACTTTAATTTAATGCATGCAAATATCCATAGAAATGATAAGTATAGTGATATGCATATTTATATCAAAAAGAACCTTAGGTTATCAAAATCATTTTGTGACAAAGTATATACGACAAAACTAATGAAGCACTTTTACTCTTCGGCTATGATTGAAACATCAGTCAAAAAATGGACCAAAGTAAAATGACTCAAGGCAGTGTAGCTATAGTGCCAATACTTAGGTTAATAGTAGAAGTAAATACTAGCAATGGACATGTCAATTGTGAGTGAAGGAAATGTACTTGCCTATATGGTGCTCTGTGGCTGGCCTGCGCTCTCAATTTGGTTTTACCGGCATAAAAGCCTGCAACTAGCTACATTATTAACTATTATTGGTGGGTTTATGGTATTAGCTGTAAAAACATCAGTAGACTTTCCGTTAATCCCTCCGCTCGGTAAGAGCTCCATTCCTGTTTTTTCAGCTATACTAGGGTGTTGGTATATCAAAAAACAAAAAATCAAATATTTCTCTAATAAAGGGCTTATTCAAGTACTAGTTGTATTGCTTTTTATCGGAGCCTTTATTACTGCAGAGCTAAATAGTGATAGAGTCATCATTGGCAATAAGCTTTTACGGGGCCTAACATTACACGATGCAATTTCAGCTGTAATAGCCGTATTCATACAAATTACGCCTTTTTTTATAGGCAAACAATTTTTCAAAACGTATCAAGACCAACTCTTAATGTTTAAGTTTATCGTTGCGGCAGGGTTGGCCTACTCAGTCCTAATACTTTATGAGATACGCATGAGCCCGCAATTGCATATCATGTTTTATGGTTACTTTCCACACAGCTTTGCCCAGCAAGCAAGAGGTGGTGGCTTTCGTTCAGTTGTGTTTATGGGGCATGGCTTGCTAGTATCTTTTTTTGTTGTTTGTGTCTTATCTGCGGCAGTTACATTAGAAAAAGTAGGGGAGAAAATTCGTACCTTTTCTCCGGCAATGCTTAATTACTATTTTTTAATCGTTTTGCTGCTCTGTAAAAGTAAAGCTGCACTTTTATATGGGCTATTTGTTTTTGTAATGATAAAAAAAGCCCCCTATAAAATGCAGTTTCGTGCAGCAGCTATATTAGCGTTAATGACTTTGTTATACCCCGGTATGTCAATAATAAAAATATTCCCGCATCAAGCGATAGTACAAACAGCAACAGATTATTTAGGTGCAGACCGAGCCAGTTCTTTAGATTTTCGTTTTGATAATGAACATATATTATTAGAGCATGCAAGAAAGCGATTTTTCTTTGGCTGGGGTGGTTCCGGGCGGAATAGAGCGCGTGATGAAGAAACAGGAAAGGATATATCGGTTACTGATGGCGGCTGGATAATTACCTTAGGGACTTCTGGAATAATAGGCTTTATTGCTGAATTTGGCTTATTGGCATTAAGTATTTTTAGAGCCAAACAGGCCGCCAAATTTTTTAAAGACAAAAAACAACAAACCTTGCTTGCAGCGCATGCATTATTAGTAGGTATAATTATGATAGATCAACTCCCTAATGCCTCATTAGCCCCTTGGTTATGGTTAATAGTAGGTGTATTGTTGGGGCGGGCAGAATATATTATTGCCAATAAAGGAGATGCTGTAAGTGGCTAAAGTATTTATAGAAGTCTGCGCATATCATGCAGAAACGCTGTACCCATATATCGTTAATTTAGCAAAAAATGAAGACATAGTACTGTATAATTTTACATGTCCAGGCGCAGAAACGATTGAAACATTACCACAAGAAAAGTTTGAATTTAGCTTATTTCAGCTACTGAAAATATTGATTACTCATGATATTACTGCTGTTCATATTAATTCTGTGAGCGTTAACTTACACGCTGGATTGTTCTTTCCTGCATGGTCAAAAACACTAAAAATTATTTTAATTCCTTATCTTTGTCGCTTATTCGGGGTAACCGATATTCAGGGAATAGTTCATGAAGCAGATCAGTATTTTTCAGTGAATAAAGTATCCAATAAAAGGCATATTTATTATCAGAAATTTTTTGGCCGATTTCATATCAAGTTATTTAGCAAACTGTATGTACTCTCACCTGAAGTAAAAAAATACCTTAAAGTAAATACTTCAAAAATAGAAGTGCTTTCTACTCGCCCATTAGTTGATCTTTATTTAAATGATAAATCCATTAAAGATGATGCGCTAATAAGATGTGTATGGATTGGCCCAGTAAAAAGCTACAGAAGAAACTGGAAGTCCTTACTGATGTTGGATAAAGATATACTAAAAGATAATAATGTTGTGATTGATATGGTATGTGATATTCGAAGTGGAGAAGGTGAGGCGTTAAGAAAGGAAATCGAACAATTAGGCTTAGCCCCATACTTTAAATTTAGAGAATATCGGCCTGATGACGTAGAGTTATATAGTGCTGTGCGTAGTAGTGCATTAGTGCTTTGCTTGTATGCAAATAATAGTTATGGAAGTATTAAAACATCGGGTGCTAGGCATATTGCATTGGCATTTGATAAGCCCTGTCTTATTTTTGATGGCGAGTATAAAGTATTAAATTCCCAAGGATTATATTCATCAAGTTTTAATGATATTAGTAAGGCAATAATAAATGCAATGGGTGATTCATAGTGGTGTTTCATAAGCTTATTTCAGGAAAAATTACGAAGCTTAAGCGGTCACAAGCAGTAAATAGTAGTTTTTGGGTTGCTACAGGAATGTTGGGGAATCAGGGAATTCGTTTAGCAAGTAATATTATGCTAACACGCTTATTAGTCCCCGAGTATTTTGGCATGATGGCAGTTGTTAATTCTGTTGTTGGCTTTTTTGCAATGATGTCTGATGTGGGACTAGTGCCGAGTGTTATTAATAGTCGGCGTGATAAAGAAGCAGAGTATATGTCGACCATATGGACACTGCAATTCTTAAGTTCATTATTGCTAGCAGTATTACTTTTAATCTCAGCCTATCCGATTAGTTATATTTATCATGAGCCTTTATTGTTTCCTTTATTAGCAGCTGTAGCTTTAACATCAATAATTGGCGGTTTAAATTCAACGGCTTTGGTGCTAGAAAAGAAATATTTACGGCAAAAGAAATTAATACTGAGTCAATTGTGTACTCAGATATTTAGCTCCCTTGTCATGATAGCCGGTGCCTATTACACGGGGAGTATTTGGTCTTTAGTGGTAGGTAACGCAGCAGGTGCTGTTGTAACTTTAGCATATAGCTATATTGTTTTTTCACCACATCACTCCGCCTTTAAATTAGAAACTAGAGCAGTTAAAGATATAGTCGGATTTGGTAAGTGGATATTACTTTCATCAATATTATCTTATGCGGGGAGTCGAAGTAGGCCTGTTATTATGGGGCTATGGGTGAACTTTAAGCAGTTAGGTATTTATAGTGTTGCCGCTGCATTAGCAACAGTGGTCGAAGCTATTGTAGGTAACTTAGCAAATAAAATATTACACCCAAAATACCGGCAATATATAGAGGACAATAATTTTGAAGCGATAGGGAGACTGAGGCGTAAATTTATTTATTTATTTTTACCAATAACTATGTTGGTTGCTTTATTTGGAGAGCATTTAGTCGAGCTTTTCTATGATGATCGTTATCAAGAGGCGGGAGCGATATTGCAAATATTAGCCGTGGGGCGTATTGGAACACTGTTTGTGCTGGTTACAAAACCTATTTTAATGGCAATGGGGGATTCTAAAGGTCTTTCAGGGAGTCAGGGGATTACAGCAGTTATGAGTGTTCTTTTATTGGTTTCGGCAGGTACTTTATCAGGATTTTATGGAATGGTTCTAGCTGCCGCATCAATACCCTTTATAGATTATATGGCTGTTTTTTTTGTTCTAAAAAAACATCCTTTTAATTATATATTGAGTGATATTATTTTTATGGTCACGAGTATTTTTATTATTATTATAGTTTGGAAATATTCTGGATCGCAGTCACTTACAATGATTGTGGAGTTGTTTGGCTCTAGTCATTTGGTTTTAATGGATACGCTACGTGATTATTTTCCAGATGAAAATTTATTTATGGAGAAAATGTACAGGTGAAAGAAATAATAAAAGAACTTTTAATTTGGTGGCGATTTAAAAAAGAAATATCAAGCTTCAGTGAGCTTATTGAAAAATATAATAGTTGTAAAGAAAGTAGAGATAAAAAAAAATATAGTGTGTGTGTTTTACCTGCAGCTGGTCCTGGAAGCTTAGGCGATGAGGCTATGTTGCTTGGAATGAAGGATGCTTTTGATGAACGAGGGGTTGATATGTATCCCATTGGTTTTTATGAGGATCACAGTTGGCCATTTCTGAATGATAAAATTGGAGTGTTACCTCAGGATTTTGCTGGGTGGCGGATATTCATTCCGAAGCTTCTGCCGTTTAATAAGTTATATATTAATGGAGCAGATGTAATAGATGGAGGCTATGGTATTAAAACGGTTGAAAGTCGGTTAATACTTGCATACATAGCGTCAAAATTAGGGTTAGAGGTGATTATTACTGGGTTCAGCTTTTCAGCCAAAGCCCCAAAGGTATTATCAAAGTTATATTCAGTATTGGGAAAGGATGTCAAGTTTTGTGTTAGAGACCCATTTTCTGCTACACGCTTTAGTAAATTAACCGGCAAGCAGGCGCAATTAGTGGCGGACCTTGCTTTTATGATGCCACCTAAAAAAGGTAATTATAGAAATCTTCATGTTTTTGAGTGGTGTAAGAAAAACCAGCAGGAAGGGGGAGAAATTCTGGGGGTTAATATATGTGCGCATACTATCTCTGAAGATAGGAAAAGTATTACTCCTGAAAATATTGAATCATTTCTTTTAGTTTACGAGAGGGCTTTAGATAGGTTTTTAAGTGATAATGAAAATGTTTCTTTGGTATTTATTCCGCATGATCTTCGTGGATTATTTAGTGATCTTAATTTAGCTCTAATTTTGAAGGGGAAATTGATTAGTAAATTTGGGATAAACAGGCTGAATGTACTTGAGGTAGAGAGTAGTGCAGATGAAATTAAAAAAATTGTTTCAGAGATGGACTATGTTTTTTCGGGGAGAATGCATTTAGCTATAGCTTCAATAGGCGTATCTACACCAGTTGCTTGTGTTACTTACCAAGGAAAATTTGAGGGGTTATATGACTTGGTAGGCTTAAATAAGTTGTTATTAATACAAGCCCCCGATTTTAATGCTGAGAGTTTATATGATGTTATTAATGATTTAAAAGAAAATAAAACTATATATAAGAATATATTATTAGGTTCTCAAAATAAATTGAAACAATATTCAAATTTGAATTTATAATTTTAGACAAGGAATGCTATGGCTAATTATGTTGATAAATCTTGTATAAAAATAGGCTCATCTAGTATTGCAAGAAACTGGTTATTTGCTCCTGCTACCTATTTAGTTGATTCATTTACACCTTTTGTAGAAGAGATATACTTGCCTGTTGTTGCAACTGAGCCAGGAAGTATTAAGTTTACTTTTTATGCTAATGGAGTAGCAAACCCGCCTGTAAAAAAATATTTTTCTAAGATAAAGTCTTTATATTATCAGAAAGATAAGCTCCTCACCCAGCAACATGACAACGTTTATTTAGATTTAAGAGCCTATTCACCTGGAAACTTATCACATTCCATTATGATACATTTGCCACTTGCATTGACTGCAAGAGCCTATTTATTAAGTATAAAAGAGCAGGCACCGACATTAATTTTTCCTACTAATTTACCCGCATATGTACATAAATTATTTGTTGAAATTGGGTTTGAACTGTTAATTACAGACCAGAAAGTTGTAGGAAAGCTATGTGAGTATGAGGTTTCTTCTGTTGTTAGTATTCGCAGTATATTGCCCGATATTATAAAGGACCTTTTACTTGGCTCTGATTTTTCTAAAGAGTTACTGAGAAGGAGTGAGGCTTTGCCTAAGAAGGTATTTATATCTAGGAAAGATACGCGTCGTTTAACGAATGAAGCAGAAGTGGAAGAGGTATTAAAACAACATGGATATCAAAAAATTTATATGGAAGACTATGATATTCTTGATCAAGTAGCCATGGTTTCTTTGGCGGATAATATTGTTGCGATACATGGGGCGGCTTTAGGCCCATTAGTCTTTAGAAGTTTATTTGATATCAAACCTTTAAAATTTGTTGAGATATTTACGCCTGCACACATGGCTAATGTATATAGGGTTTTGACTTATCAACTAGGCGGGAAGTGGATAGGGGTGAGAGGGAAGTTGTGGCCTAAATTAGTTGAGCAGGCTTATGAATGTGAATCGTCTATAGTGCGTCAGTATTCATTGTTAGATTTTGAAGTGTGTTTACTTAGCCTAGAAAAGGCACTAAATAATTTTGAATCACCCTCAGTAGGTTAATAATTATTATTATGATTAAAAATATTATTCGCTCATTTGTTTTTAAAACTGGAAAATTTAAGCGTCTTTATGTAAAAGTGTGTAAACCATCAGGTTATGACTATGCTGAATATGAAAAGAAATGGGGGCGGTTTTATGCGATTGGAAACGATTGTGCCTTTTGGCCTTATACGAATATTACTAACCCAGAGTATACTCGATTAGGCAATAACGTTATGTTATCAGCATGTACTATTTTAGGGCATGATGGTTCTGTTGCTGTTTTAAATAGAAGTTACGGTAAAAAGTTAGACCGAGTAGGTAAGGTTGATATTAAAGACAATGTTTTTATCGGGCATGGAGCTATTATATTGCCTGACGTTACCATTGGCCCTAATGCTCTGGTTGCTGCAGGTGCTGTTGTGAGTAAAAATGTACCGGAAGGAACAATTGTGGCAGGTGTACCAGCTAAAGTTATTGGGCGGGTGGATGATTTGGTCGCTAAGCTAGAAAGGCAAACGAATGAATTACCATGGGCAGACATCATAAATAACCGTGAAGGTGCTTTTGACCCAAAAGTTGAACCTCTTCTTAAACAAATGAGAATAGATTATTTTTGGGGGAAGTCTGAATGACCGAAAAAGATGTGGCTGAGCAATATTGGGATGTGATTGTGGTTGGTTCTGGGATGGGAGGAGCAACAGCTGCCCATTCATTAGTAGGAGATGGCTATAAAGTTTTGGTTTTAGAAAAAGGGCAGGCTCATTTTTCTAATGAAGATCATAAAAACTATTTAAATGAAGAGAATACAGATGAGCGGCTTAAACATGCTGCTTGGCCAGAAAAGATAACTGCTGATGTTGGAGGCGTAGAATCACGTTTTTTCCCTCTGATTGGGTGTGGGGCGGGAGGTTCGACACTTAGGTATGCAGCCGCTTTAGAACGGTTTGGAGTTGAAAGTTTTAATTTAAAAAGTGAAGGAGAGCAAAGCGATACTTCCTGGCCTATTTCATATGAAGCATTGGAGGTATATTATGAAAAAGCGGAGCAGCTTTATCGGGTTCATGGTACGAAAGACCCTTTAGATGATAATAACAATAACACCTTGTTAACACCCGCTAAAATGAGCGAGTGCGATACACATCTTTTTTCTTCTTTTAAGGCGTTGGGGCTTAATCCATATAGGCTTCATGTAGGCATAGAGTATAAAGATAATTGTGAAGAATGCCTAGGGTATATTTGTAACCAAAGTTGCAAAAGTGATGCAAATAAAATTTGCCTTGAGCCAGCGATAAAGACAGGTAATCTAACATTGCTTGATAGATGTGATGTGCAACGATTGAGTGCTAGTGAAAATAAAATAAATGAAGTGCTTTGCAGTAGAGAAGGTAAACAAATGAAGTTTAGAGGGCGAGTTGTTATTATGGCTGCTGGCGCTTACTTTACACCTGTGTTATTGCAGAATTCAACAAACCAGTTTTGGCCTAATGGTATTGGGAATCAGTTTGATATGGTTGGCCGGAACTTAATGTTTCATATATCTGACTTCATTGCTGTTTGGCCTAGAGGGAAATATTCTCGTAAAGGCCCTGGCAAAACTATTTCATTAAGGGACTTCTATTTTTATAAAGGGAAGAGTTTAGGTGTTTTTCAATCAACGGGTATGAAGGCTGAATACGGTAATGTGGTTTATACCTTGAAGATGCAATTTGACCGTAGTTGGTGGCGGTGGTTTAAACCTATTCGACCTTTTTTAAGAGTGCCTGCATACTTGGCTTCTTTGTTGTTTGGCTCTGCTTCTATTTTTGCAACGGTTATGGAGGATTTTCCATATTTTAATAATCGTGTGATTGCTGATAAAAACGAGCCGAGTGGAATGAGGTTTAAATATATTGTCCATGAAGAGCTGAAGGAACGTATACAACTTTTTCGACAGTTATTAAAATCTAGGCTTTTACCGCATCGAACTTTATTAATGGGGGGAGAGATTAGCCTAAATTATGCTCACCCTTGTGGAACATGCAGGATGGGACTTAACCCAAAAACATCAGTTGTTGATGAGAACTGTAAAGTGCATGGAGTTAATAACCTTTATGTCGTAGATGCATCATTTATGCCTACCAGTGGGGGGGTTAATCCAGGGTTAACAATTGCTGCGAATGCATTGCGTGTATCTGAGTTTATTAGCTTACAACTTAAAAAAGAAATATTGTCTTGAGAGCTTAAGTTTAGCCATTAATATTTGTTGCTCTGAGAATTATTTTATGAATATTTGTGAAAATAAATAGTCAATTAGTGAGTGATTATTTTGAAGCATAGCAGCCCCATTTTTTATAATTAGGGTTGTAGTGATGTTTGAAAAATGGTTTGAATGATGATTCAGCAGTACGGGCGAGAGCGTTGAATAACAAAATACTTAGAGTTGCCAGGATTTAGAGTTTTTGGTGTGGAATTATTATGTGATAATTTTAATTAAGTGTTAACTACATAGGTAATTAAACAATGGAAAAAAAAACTGTCATAGGTGTTGTTGCCAAGAATTCTTTAGCTTATGTCAAAATAGTT
>Ga0209494_1001434_pt1 | contig 10493 bp, 4 predicted proteins | sample EN1Hudseemescosm_FD_184628 | JGI IMG/M metagenome (GOLD analysis project Ga0209494, IMG submission 184628) | Methane-oxidizing microbial communities from mesocosms in the Hudson Canyon - EN1B Hudson Canyon (SPAdes) (version 2) | ecosystem: Environmental > Aquatic > Marine > Cold seeps | place... | reverse complement strand
GTAGTCAGCCAACCAACCAGTACTACTTGGCATTATTAGCAACAGCTCTTCGGTGCCTTGGTGACCCAGAGTATGACCGACTAGCGAACTATCATAAGTTAGTTTTTCGGGCTAATTTAGAGACCCAGTTTGAAAATTACTCGCAGTTCACTGATTTCAGAAAAGATCTCATTGAGCACCTCAATGAAATACATGTTACTCGCCACGCTCCCCTGAATCAGTCAGTACGTGGGGGAACTCAAACACCTGGCAATTTATTCGCACAAAGTAAAAGCTCTCTGATTCATACCTTAAAGCAATCATTAGCTACTGTTTCAGAACCATTTTTTGAGGATTTAAAATCAGTGGAATTAGGTGATAGTCACCCTATCATCACTGAGCATCCAGACACCCCATATTTTCACGCTAGTTGGTCAATACGTACCTCTGAAGGTGGATTTCATAAATCACACATCCATTCAAAGGGTTGGTACAGCAGTGCCTGCTATATTGATGTCCCTGACGTCATTAGTGATGAATCCGACGCTGGGTATCTGGTATTAGGTAAACCGCCTTTCAAGACAAAAGATGAATTGCACCCTGACTACAGCATTAAGCCCGAAGCAGGATCACTTGTCTTATTTCCTAGCTATATATGGCATGCCACTCAGCCTTATAAGGGTGCAGGTAACCGACTCGTGGTGGCCTTTGACGTTGGTGCGCCCAATCTATTCGTTTAACAAACTCTTTAAAGAGCCAAATGGCAATAACCTAGGATTAAGAAGGCTTAGTCTTAAACAAAGAAGTCAGGCGCCAATTCAGAGATATTTAACGATTTATCCACCTGATAACGATTCAAATCAGTGATGCCTTCTGAGGCCAAAACCTCATCATCCACATAGAAATTACCCGTGGATTCACGACTATCTCGAGTGAGTATAATGTGCGCTGCATCCGACATAATTTCCGGTGTTCGAGATCTAGCGATCATCATATCTCCACCCAAGTGATTTGCCACAGCTGCAGTGGCGATCGCAGTGCGCGGCCACAGCGCATTAAAAGCAATGCCATCTCTTTTAAACTCACTGCTCATGCCTAAAACACACATGCTCATTCCATATTTAGCCATACTGTAAGCAACATGATTTTGGAACCATCGTATCTCCATATTCAGTGGCGGGGAAAGGTTTAGTACGTGAGGATTATCTGACTTACGTAGATAAGGGACTGCTTTTTGCGAGCAAAGAAAAGTACCACGAGTGTTAATGTTATGCATCAAATCGTAGCCTTTCATGCTCACCGACTCGGTGCCCGCTAAATTTATAGCACTGGCGTTATTGATCAAAACATCAATACCACCAAATTCAGCTGCAGTTTTATCCATTGCCTCCTGAACTTGATCTTCAAATCGGACGTCAACTATTAACGGTAATGCTTTACCCCCCGCCGCTTCGATTTCCTCCGCCGCTGTATAAATCGTACCTGCCAAACGCGGATGAGGCTCAGTTGTTTTAGCGGCAATTGCAATATTTGCGCCATCTGCTGCTGCACGCTTTGCAATCGCAAGGCCAATACCTCTGCTCGCGCCGCTAATAAATAAGGTCTTACCGGATAGATCGGCCATAGTTAGCTCTCTTAACTGGTCTAATTGATTATTACGTGGTCTTTAAGTGGCTTAACCTAAGCCACCCTCAGTGAGTTTTGCTGGGTCTAACAGTTTCTCTAACTCAGCCCGAGGAATATCTGTTTCTTCCTCAGCCACATCTAGCACTGCACGACCTTCTTTGTAAGCTTTTTTAGCTATCTCTGCGGCTTTCAAGTAACCAATAACAGGATTCAACGCTGTCACTAATATAGGATTACGCCCCAACGCCAACTTTAGTTGGTCCTCATTAACCGTAAAGGTTGCCACTGCTTTATCGGCAAGGAGACGACTAACATTAGCCAAAAGAGAAATACTAGACAATATGTTATCTGCAATCATTGGCAACATAACATTCAATTCAAAATTACCTGCCTGGCCGCCAATAGTAATTGCCGCGTCATTACCAATCACCTGCGCTGAAACCATTGCTGCCGCCTCAGGGATCACAGGGTTGACCTTGCCTGGCATAATTGATGAACCAGGTTGAAGTGCCTCAAGTGCTATTTCACCTAAGCCTGCCAACGGGCCAGAATTCATCCAGCGCAGATCATTAGCAATCTTCATGATTGAAACTGCTGTCGTTTTTAGCTGACCTGACAAAGACACAATCACATCCTGTGTATTGATATGGGTAAATAAGTTATCTGCAGGAGAGAACTCTATTCCGGTCTCTGCACTCAGGTACTTATTAAATTCAACCGCAAATTCAGGATGCGCATTAATGCCAGTACCAACTGCGGTTCCACCTTGGGCGAGTGTTTGCAATTTAGGTAACGTTGCTTTGATAAAATAAATATTTTGTTCGATCTGCGTAGCCCAACTCAGCAAGCTCTGGCTCAATCGCACAGGCATAGCATCCATTAAGTGAGTACGTCCGGTTTTGATGTGATGGTCGACTTTCTTGGCTTTTACCAAGATAACCTCGTGTAAGTGCTCTAAAGCAGGCAGAAGCCGCTCTCGAACCTCAACAGCCGCGCTAATATGAATACAAGTAGGAATAATATCGTTACTACTCTGACCATAATTAATATGATCATTGGCGCTGACTGATTCACCGGTTTTTGATGAAGCTAAGGTCGCTAATACTTCGTTAGCATTCATGTTAGAGCTAGTACCAGATCCCGTTTGATATACATCTACCGGAAAGTGGCTCATTAACTCGGGGCTTTGCAACAATTCTTGGGCCACCCCTGTAATGGCGTTGCCGACATTCGGTGCCAACAGCCCTAAACTCGTATTTGCTTGTGCCGCAGCAGACTTGGCAACCAGCAGCGCGCGAATAAAAGCCTCAGGCATAGATTTACCGCTCACTGGGAAGTTGTTAATGGCTCGCTGAGTTTGTGCGCCATAAACCGCATCTTCAGGAACCTTTAACTCTCCCATACTGTCACTCTCAATACGAGTCTTCATTAGTTGTCCTTATCCCAAGGGTTAAATTTTAGATACTCTAGCGAACCGACTAAAGAGCGCACCGCTAAACTTGAGTGCCATATTATCAGAAACAAGGTTCATAAATAATCACTAAAACAAGATTAATGCTACTTTTTAATTACGCATAAAAAAGCCCCTAGTTCAGGGGCTTTTTTTACTCGATCATTCAGCTCTAAATATTGTGTCTATAACGACGTCTCACCAACAACAACCCTGACATGATTAACAACAGCAGCAGGGATGCATCTGTTGACCCATTAGTAGCGACGGTACAACCACCGCTAGACAACGGTTTATCTATCCCTGGCGTCTCAAGGCGCAAACGGTCAGATCGCAAACTAACACTGACCTCTCCGTTATTAATCACCACGGTCACCGGACCATTAGAAACCACGTTCCCGGCGGTAAGAATGGCGGTATATACACCATTGCCCTGTGCAGTGAACTCACTGATTTGCGCGCCGGGTAATAAGCTACTTGCTGATACACTCATGTGATCTAACCAAACTCCATCGGCATCATAAGCGTTCACTGTGATTACAGTAGTGTCAACGCCATTAGCCAGCATCTTGTAGGTCCGCAACCTAACCTCACTAAGCTCACTTGGAGTACCAATGTATTTGTCTGCAACACCACCTGGATCAACCAAATTGCCATTGACAATGCCATCAGCATCATTGGGTCCACCCTCCTCAATGACTAACTCAATACAGTTATAGCCTGCTGTTAAGCCAGGTGTATAAACATCGCTTCCTGGTGCCGGGCAAGCTCCATCAACAGCAATGGTCGATAAAATATCGTTGTTAGCGTCATAAATAAAGTCCTGCCAACCGATAATGTCATTGACATATTTGCGATACACCGCACCCTCGTTAAGCTCGAATTCCAACGGCACAACTAGCCTATAACTGTGTCCAAACTCAGCGCCGCTTATCTCAAAATCAATAAGATTATTTGCAAATTCATAGGTCGGATCAGCTTCAAGAAGAGATGCACCGATGGCACTCTCATTTATAATACTTACCATATTTGTGCCCGCAGCAAGAGCTCTTGCTCCTAACGTAATTATCGTACCAGGCTCAGATTGAAGCACTCCAAAATCAGCTGCAATCACATTTGGGTTACTTATGCTGTCTTGATAATCTGGAATATTATCTCCATCGATATCACCCGCGCCCTCGTCTGCATCAGTCAACCCATCGCCATCACTATCTGCTTGATCTGACAAGACAGGTGCTTGGCCGATAATGTTGACATCCACATACACCGTAACGATATTGGTACCATCAGAAACCTCCGCAGCTATCTCCGTGACACCGACATCTATATCTGCTGGGTCAAAGATTAGAGCCTGAGTCTCTGGATCAACACTCGCATTTGGTATGTCATTAAGCGCGCTTGCCCAGTTAATTGTGTGTACATCATCCGCGTTAGCGTCATCAATGTCGGCAGTTGCTGTTACTAAACCTTGATCTTTAGTAACCGTTGTACCGATGACATCGCCTTGTGACACCATGAGCACAGTTTTAGGCGCTAAGTTTTCCTCGGCAATCGTGACAATCTGCTCATGTAACACTCCAAGTGATGCATTAAGTGACTCGCCGATCGTAATCACTACAGACTCTTCAGATTCGGCTATGTCATCAGTAATGATACTTAAACTAATGAGACCTTGAGTGCCGTCAGAAATTGTTACCATTCCGCTTGGATCGACCGTATAGTCTTCAGCTTCCACCGCAGTGCCGCTGATAGTAAAGGGTACTGAAACAGGATAATCCGCAGCGGTACCGCTCAATATCACATCAATAGTAAGATTATTGCCTTCGGTCGTGGTAATTGGCGTTCCTAAGTTTACCAAAGGTACCACTTTTAATATTTGAGTCTCCGTCACGGTGCTAGTGCCGTTGGTCGCTGACCAAATAATCTCGTAAGTACCTGACTGGAAAGGCCCAAACTGGTCAGGCGTAATAGCCAAGGTATTACCATCACCATCCACAGCGAAAGAAATATCTTGTGGATCAAGATCCACGGCCGTTAGGTAACCCACCGCATTCACTGTAATATCATCTGGCACAATAATTGTTATCGGTATCTCATTGACCACGACTGCACGTGTTACTGGTATTGCCGCATTACCTGCCGCATCACTCACGTTATAGATCAGGGTATAAGACCCAACAGAAGTGGTATCAACAGAGCCTGTGACCACAATATCATCACTCAGATTGCCATCAACTGTATCAGTGGCCGTAGCACCAGCGTCAGTAAATGTATCGCCAACCTCTAAGGTCAACTCAGCATCACCTAGCAAAGTAATAACCGGGGCACCCGTATCAGCAACTATCACTATGCGTGTTACTGGTGTTGCCGCATTACCCGCCGCATCACTCACGTTATAGGTCAAGGTATAAGACCCAACAGAGGCAGTATCAACAGAGCCTGTAACCACAATATCATCACTCAAATCACCATTTACAGGATCTAAGGCCGTAGCACCAGCATCACTAAATGTATCACCCACTTCCAAGGTCAGCTCAGCATCACCTAGCAAAGTAATAACCGGTGCAGTAGTATCAACGACATTGACTGTTCGGGTTACTGGTGTTGCTGCATTATTTGCCGCGTCACTCACGTTATAGATCAGGGTATAAGACCCAACAGATGTGGTATCAACAGAGCCTGTGACCACAATATCATCACTCAGATTGTCATCAACTGTATCAGTGGCCGTAGCACCAGCGTCAGTAAATGTATCGCCAACCTCTAAGGTCAACTCAGCATCACCTAGCAAAGTAATAACCGGTGCAACCGTGTCAGCAACTATCACTATGCGTGTTACTGGTGTTGCCGCATTACCCGCCGCATCACTCACGTTATAGGTCAAGGTATAAGACCCAACAGAGGCAGTATCAACAGAGCCTGTAACCACAATATCATCACTCAAATCACCATTTACAGGATCTAAGGCCGTAGCACCAGCATCACTAAATGTATCACCCACTTCCAAGGTCAGCTCAGCATCACCTAGCAAAGTAATGACCGGTGCAGTAGTATCAACGACATTGACTGTTCGAGTTACTGGTGTTGCTGCATTATTTGCCGCGTCACTCACGTTATAAGTGACGGTATATGAGCCGACTGTTTGCGTATCTACTGGATTGGTAGTAACAATAAAGTCACTAACATCTCCATCATTATTGTCAACTGCAGAAGCACCCTGGTCAGTATAATTTTCACCCAACTCCGCCGTCATGGAACTGTCGCCAGTCAAGGTAATAACCGGCTCAGTGGTATCAACAACATTCACTGCTCTGGTGGCAGTCCCTGTATTACCTACTGCATCGGTCGCTGAATAAGTGATGGTGTAAGCACCCACGATTGAGGTATCCACTGTGCCACTTGAAGTCACCATTTCACCACCATCAGCGGTTGCACCCGCATCACTGTAGGTCGCTCCTTGTTCAACCGTTGCTGGGTTATCACCCGTTACCGTAATAACAGGCGCAGTGGTATCTTCAACAATGACTGTTCGAGTCGCGGTAGTTGTAAGATTCGATGCGTCTGTCGCAGAGTAAGTAATGGTGTAGGTTGCAGCAACAGCTGTATTAACAGTACCTGAGGTAGAAATTGTACCTTCAGTAGTTGTCGCTCCCGCATCTGTCCAAGCACTACCACGCTCAACTGTGTCCGTACCGGCTGTTACTGTAATAACAGGCGCAGTGGTATCTTCAACAATGACTGTTCGAGTCACGGTAGTTGTAAGGTTCGATGCGTCTGTCGCAGAGTAAGTAATGATGTAGGTTGCAGCAACAGCTGTATTAACAGTACCTGAGGTAGAAATTGTACCTTCAGTGGTTGTCGCTCCCGCATCTGTCCAAGCACTACCACGCTCAACCGTGTCCGTACCGGCCGTTACTGTAATGACAGGTGCAGTGGTATCAACAACCGTGACTGTTCGAGTCGCGGTAGTTGTAAGGTTCGATGCGTCTGTCGCAGAGTAAGTAATGATGTAGGTTGCAGCAACAGCTGTATTAACAGTACCTGAGGTAGTAATTGTACCTTCAGTGGTTGTCGCTCCCGCATCTGTCCAAGCACTACCACGTTCAACTGTGTCCGTACCGGCTGTTACCGTAATAACAGGCGCAGTGGTATCTTCAACAGTGACTGTTCGAGTCGCGGTAGTTGTAAGGTTCGATGCGTCTGTCGCAGAGTAAGTAATGGTGTAGGTTGCGGCAACAGCTGTATTAACAGTACCTGAGGTAGAAATTGTACCTTCAGTGGTTGTTGCTCCCGCATCTGTCCAAGCACTACCCCGCTCAACCGTGTCTGTACCGGCCGTTACTGTAATAACAGGTGCAGTGGTATCCACAACCGTGACTGTTCGAGTTAATTGCGTCGCTGCATTACCTGATGCATCACTAACGTCATAAGTGACGGTATATGTGCCAACGGCACTAATATTTACAGCATCACCACCAACACTAACCGTAGGATTTGTTACGCTGTCTTGCGCATCTGCCGCCGACGCACCAAGTTCAGTATAGGAAGTACCGCGCTCAATAGAGATGGTAGCCGAGCCATTTAAACTGATAACGGGAGTAACCACCAACTCAGCGATACCTTGCAAGTCTGCGGTAGTCACTGGATTAGCGGCGTTAATATCAGATGAAACCTGGGCTAACTCAGCGACGCTTAATGTGTTTACAGGGTCTGTGCTGGGATTTACATCAACACCCGCTAGCACCAACTGTGGAGAGGTCAAGCTAGCTAGTCCAGCAGCCTCAACCACATTAACAATATGCACCATGCCCTGCACCTCAGCAAAAGTGGCAGGCGCGCTAAACTGATCAGCATTGTCATCTATATAGCTGTTGTATTCACTCTGGTTGTCGACGGTAACATCACTTAAACCGAGGTTGGTTGTAAGCTGACCTGTAGTAAAGTCTATACCTGTTCCTGAATTATCAGCCTCGTTACCAATATCAACCAACAAGTTGACATAATCAACAACGGCTTGAATTTCAGTTGCTGTTGGCTGGGTAGAGTTTCCATAACTGGACTCATTAAACCGAGTCGTATAGTCAATACCAACCCTGGCGCCAGAGACACCCTCTAGGCTATTGATTTGAATATCTGTCGCTGCTTGGGCATTAGCGTTACCAGCAATATCTTCTATAACCTCTGAGTACGCGTTATAGGTTGACGTCCAGTTAAAGATATCACTCGCGACATTGTCCAACGCTGAAGATGTGCCGGTATATACTGCATTATTTACTCTAATAATTGTTGCGCCGTCTGCAGAAGCTGTAAACGTAGCAGAATACGTTGTTCCAGACCCCAAAAAGGCGCTTAGAGAACCGTTAGTTACGGTTACATCACTGTTGTTGAAATCGTTGGTAGCCTCACTTGAAAAAAAGGTAACGCTAATACCTTGATCATTAGTAACTTCATTGTTGCTAACATCAGCACTAATAACCATTGTGGGGTTTTCCACAATGTTAAAGACTGCAGCGACAAATGTTACTGTATAGTTAGCTCCCGCTGTGAGCGTACCTAGTGCGATTGCGTAAGTACCAACATCTTCTCCCACGACTCTACTCAACTCTCCTGTAAAGCTATCACCTGTCTCAAGTGACCCAGTTGTGACGGAATAAGTAAGAGCAGGGTCAGAAGTACCTTTGGTCTTAGTTATATCGTCCGCAGTGACAGTTAAAGCCTTGGCATTAACTGACAACGCGTACGAATCACTAACCGCGTTATAGTTGGCATCCGCTGCGCGGGTTGCGGTAATGGTTGCACTACCTGCACCGACGATGGTCACCTCACCGGTACTGCTGTTCACCGTAGCAACGCTGACAGCACTAGAGGCATAGGTCACCGCACCAGTACCTGAACCACCTGTGGCGGTCTGGGTATAGTTCCCATCACCAAAGGTCTTGCTCACATCAGCACCCGCATTTAGGGTGTCTGTGGCTTTACTGACGGTCAGAACATAGTCATCACTAACCGCGTTATAGTTGGCATCCGCTGCGCGGGTTGCGGTAATGGTTGCACTACCTGCACCGACGATGGTCACCTCACCGGTACTGCTGTTCACCGTAGCAACGCTGACAGCACTAGAGGCATAGGTCACCGCACCAGTACCTGAACCACCTGTGGCGGTCTGGGTATAGTTCCCATCACCAAAGGTCTTGCTCACATCAGCACCCGCATTTAGAGTGTCTGGGTAATTAAAGAACAAAGATGCTTGAGTGTTATTATTACCAGCATTGTCTTGAAAGCCACTTGCCGGGACAATAATACTGACCGCTGCTCCGGGTGAGCTTGCCGTCAATGTTGCGGCGTAACTTTGTCCACTACCCGAAAAACCACTGAGAGCCCCGCCGGTAACATAAAGATCGGATGCTATAAAGGACGATGTCGGTGCACTACTAGAAAAGGTTAGGATATAAGGCGAGTTGGAGGTTGCTGAGGTGATTGACATCGTCAAAGCAGGGTGGGTTACATTGTAGGCGTCTGTGGTACTAACCCGATTATGCCATTGGTTTGCGGTTTCGCTAATAGCGGTTGCTGAAGTGTCGGAGGCCTTAACCCCGCCTGCATCGTAAATATCAGCGCTGACAGACGCTGATATAAGACAAATAGCAAGGAAGCCAAAAAATTTGGCAACCGTGTTTGAAAAGAAATTTCTTAGCATTTTAGAAACCACGGATAATATTCAACCACGCATTGCTCGTTCAAGAGACACCTCCATCAAAAGCGAATGCTTCAGTCAAAAAACTCTTTAAAAAAAAATTAAGGCCGGTCAACATTAAAGTCTCTCGAGGCACAGTTACTGAATTATGCATATAAGCATATATATATGCAACATTAAATAAATAAAAGGTTATGCGATTGCTGAGTCAAGAGATAGATCTAGGGTAGAGAAACAATTTTCGATATAGTCAATTTTATGGGGATATACAGCCAAATAAATTAACTGATTGGTTTTATTGTAGTTATGACTGAGATATTTTTCCCGAAATTCTTTATCGCTTGTCTACTCATTTATAACGATTATATTGCTTAAATGCATAGTTTATTAACCATAAACGAATAGACTATTAGCCGTTAAGCCATCAGGTCAACCAACCGTGCTTTTCTAACACCCACTAAGGTGCTGGCAATACACTAATCACCTGATCAGAAGTAAGCGTGCCGGTAAGGCCTAACCCTAAGGTGTAGCTGTTACCATTTTGGCTAATACTTGTGGGTGTAGCAGCCAAGCTTGCACCACCGCCAGTAATACCCAACACATAATCATTCACCGTGAGTGCGCCGGTGCCATCAGAATTTGTAAAGACGGGCTTTGACCAGGTGACTGTGATCGTTGAGAAATCATCAGCTAAGGTAGTACGCACAATTTGCGGGGCGCAATTTTGATTACCATCAACAACAT
>Ga0209494_1001432_pt1 | contig 10498 bp, 2 predicted proteins | sample EN1Hudseemescosm_FD_184628 | JGI IMG/M metagenome (GOLD analysis project Ga0209494, IMG submission 184628) | Methane-oxidizing microbial communities from mesocosms in the Hudson Canyon - EN1B Hudson Canyon (SPAdes) (version 2) | ecosystem: Environmental > Aquatic > Marine > Cold seeps | place... | reverse complement strand
CAAAAGGTTCATCTAATAACGGCTTAATGGTCTTAAGGTCTTCTTTAAACCCTATAAGATTTTCCTCAATATAACCAAATCGAACACTAAAGGGATAAAATAAAGTGCGTAAAATGAATTGGTCTTGCTCACTGAATACACTACCGACCGGTCTTTTTATATTAGAGCTACTAAAAGGTAGCATGCCTTCTTTTTCATAATCTGGACTACTGGGGTCTCCCCACCACTTCTTCCCTTGCGCGGTCATCTCATAAAGAGTTGGACTTTCTTCAATGCCCATCCAATCACATAATGCTGCCATGGTGGCTTCGGGTTGTGTTTTTAAATCTTCAAGACGAACACCTATGGAATCTTGCCGTCGAAAAGCGATTTGATCAATATCAAATAACATGGTAACAATACGATTATGCGTGTCTTCTGATGATTTCTTGATGACTTTTTTTATCCAAGACTCGCAGCTTTGTACGGGTTCGCGAACTATCATCAGTAATCTGGCTTCAGGATTATAGCGCAGGAAATTTAATTTGGCATAAGCGCTGGGGTTATGAATATGATAAAAAATCGTTTGTTTGTTCGATGACTTGTTTAATACTTTTTCATAAGCACTATGCACCAAAGTAAAAAAGGTTTGTGGAGTTAAGGAAGGATAATTCGCCATTAATTTTTGTAATTCAGTACAAAAACTACTTTGATCTACGGTTAATACCTCATCTCTATTGACCCCAATATTTGTCATTCCTTCTTTTTGGCCAAAATTAGCCCGGGGTTTGTCAATACTGAGAACCGGCACTGATGACCGTGCATCAAATAACACGGCAAATTGTTTGATGAAATTTTCAGGTAGTTTATCCCACCCCTGTGCGATAAGTTTGCCCCAGATATAAGCATTATAATATTCACTAAAATAAATGCTGGGTAAGGTCGATATTTCTGGGTGATTGTCAATTAAGCTGTGGAGTAACCCCGTTCCACTGCGTCCGAAGTGGAGAAGTGCAATCATATTAGTAGAAATTAATGCAGGCTTTTTGTTTTGATGAGTAGGCGATGGGTTTTGTACTGCCTCATTGGATATTAATGGCAATGCATTAATCGCATTATTAAAGAAACCATCAACAGAATGGGGTATAAATGCATTGAGTCTATATGCCAGAATTTTGAAATGAATGCTGTTTACAACATTTTTTTTTAGTTTTTTCTTATAGGATTCTAACCAGGTATTTTGAGTAGTAGACAGATCTAGCGCTTTGGCTGTAGAAAACACATTATTCCATGCCTCAGCGTAGTCTGGTTTAATCATCAGTGCCTGCTCATAACTCTTAACGGCCTTCTCCAGTTGTCCGAGTTCTTGGAGGGTATTGCCGAGGTTATTCTGCGCCTCAACGTAGTCCGGTTTAATAGCAAGTGCCTGCTCATAACTCTTAACAGCTGCCTCCAGTTGACCAAGTTCTTTGAGCGTAATACCGAGGTTACACTGCGCCTCAGCGAAGTCAGGGTTGATCACTAACGCCTGCTCATGGCTCTTAACCGCGCCCTCCAGTTGACCGAGTTTTTGGAGGGTAACGCCGAGGTTACTATGCGCTTCAGCGTAGTCCGGCTTAATGGCTAACGCCTGCTCAAAGTGCTTAACCGCTGCATCAAGTTGGCCAAGTTCTTGGAGAGCAATCCCAAAGTTACTATGCGCCTCAGCGTAGTCCGGCTTAATAGCCAGTGCCTGCTCATAGCTCTTAACGGCAGCATCCAGTTGACCGAGTTCTTGTAATGTTAAACCAAGGTTACTATGCGCCTCAGCGAAGTCAGGGTTGATCACTAACGCCTGCTCATAACTCTTAACCGCTGCCTCCAGTTGACCGAGTGCCTTATAGCAAGCCCCGCTAATGTTGTAGAGTAGTGGGTTATTGGGATAGTCTTTAATAAGAACTTCTGAGACACTTAATGCTTTTTGTATCTGACCCTGAGAGTAAAGCGCAATCAAAGAGTCTAGTTGCGCTTGTGGTAGGCCTGGTTGGTTCTTTTGATGAGAGTTAAGACATGCCACTAACTGATCAACCCCATCCCCTTTCAGCCCCTTTGATTGGCCTTGTTCAAGAACAGATCGCGCGGAATCTAATTGCCCAAGATGAATTAAGGTATCGATATAACTGACCCAGTACTGACCCTGATTAGGATTTGATTCAAGGGCTGTCTTAAAAAAAGGTAAAGCAATATCGACCTTATCACCTTGCTTAAGGAGTACACCCAGATTGTGGTTCGCATCCGCATGTTTGGGTTCTTCAGAAAGGATAGAACGATACAATCCTTCAGCATTCTCTAGTTCTCTTGCTTTGTGATTACTTATGGCTTGTTGCAGGGTGTCTTTGAGGTCCATAACTGAGAATCATGCAATCCATTTGTGACAATATTGGGATAATATCTTATTAGCAGTTAATGCCGCAATGATTCAGCCTGCCAATTATTGTTAGTAGACTGTAAGGCCAACACATTAGCCAGAAGTTTTACTGCGTAAATTTCTTTGTTGCCATATGGTCCTCAGCGCGTGTTCAAAATCTTTTGAAAACTGTTTTGCATCAAATAACGGTGACGATAAAACCTGCTCTCGTAAACCTGATCGAATAATTGCAAGTTGATCTAGATCTACTGAAAAATTAATCGCCTTGGTTAGATATTCATCTTTATCTTGTGCAATCCAATTGGATAAACCCGCATTCATTAAGATTCCAACCCCTTGCCTTGCAACAAGAGAGTCTCCTTGTAATGTTAAGACGGGTACACCCATCCATAAAGATTCCATGGTGGTGGTTCCTCCGGTAAAGGGAAAAGGATCAAGTGCAATATCAATTCGCTGATATGCAGCAAAGTATTTTTCACGTGACTCAGGTCCTTCGCAAGTGATTCGCTCTGGATTAATACCCGCGGTAGTAAATTGCTTAATTATTTTACTTTGTATAGATAATGAATTGAGTTGTTTGGATTTTAGTAATAAACAGCTACCAGGTATAGCTGTTAGAAGTTTAATCCACAAACCAATCACGTGTTCATTAATTTTTGTTAAATTATTAAAACATCCAAAAGTCACATAGCCATTTATCAAAGCTGGAGGGGGTGATATTTTGATCTCGACTTTGGGTGGGGTGAAACACCATCGTGTTTTGGGCAATCGATATACTTTTTCAGAAAATTGTGGCTCTAATGAGGTTGGAGTGACATAAGGGTCGCCAAGAATATAATCTATTTCATTAACCCCTGTGGTGGCAAAATAACCTAGCCATGTGATTTGGATGGGAGCGGGTTTCCAAGAAAAAACAGGTAAGCGGTTATGTGCCGTATGGCCAGAAAGATCTATTAAAATATGAATGCCATCATTGTGTATTAATTTTGCGGCGTTTTCATCGGTGAGTCCATAGAGGGGTTTCCATTCAGAAAAGAAAGGTTGAATATGTGCAGATACCCCATCGAACTTAGGGTTTGTCGTGTAGGCGATTAATTCAAGGTTTTTTTTGGAAAGTTCTGAAAGTACATTTTCTAAAAAATAGCCTACAGGGTGGTTACGAAAATCACCAGATACAAAACCTATTCTTAGCTGTTCTGTTTTATGAGAGCAATTAAAATGTGAAAAGTGTGTTATGACCTTATTTCTAAAAATTGCACCATAATTTACAGCTTGCTTGAGAAGAAAGTTAGCGTCGTAATTGAAAGCATAATTAAATACAAATAAACGATTACTATGCGCCTCAGCCAAGTCCGGTTTAATCGCTAATGCCTGTTCATAATGCTTAACCGCTGCCTTCAGTTGGCCGATTTCTTGGAGCGTAATGCCGAGGTTACACTGCGCCTCAGCGTAGTCCGGTTTAAGAGCGAGTGCCTGTTTATAGCAGTTAACGGCCTTCTCCAGTTGACCGAGTTCTTTGAACGTAACACCAAGGTTACATTGCGCCATAGCGTAGTCTGGTTTAATAGCGAGTGCCTGCTCATAGCACTTAACCGCTGCCTTCAGTTGACCGAGTTCTTGGCGCGTAACACCGAGGTTACACTGCGCCTCAGCGTAGCCCGGTTTGATCGCTAACGACTGCTCATAACACTTAACGGCCTTCTCCAATTGACCGAGTTCTTTAAGCGTATTGCCGAGGTTACACTGCGCCTCAGCGTTGTCCGGTTTAAGGGCGAGTGCCTTTTCATAACGTTTAACCGCCGCCTCCAGTTGACCGAGTTCGTAGTGCGTAACACCGAGGTTATAATGCGCCTCAGCGTAGTCCGGTTTAATCGCTAACGCCTGCTCATAACACTTAACGGCCTTCTCCAATTGACCGAGTTTCTTGAGGGCATTACCGAGGTTACACTGCGCCTCAGCGTAGTCCGGTTTAATCGCTAACGCCTGCTCATAACGCTTAACCGCTGACTCCAGTTGACCGAGTTCGTAAAGCATAACACCGAGATTATAATGCGCCTCAGCGTAGTCCGGTTTAATCGCTAACGCTTGCTCATAACGCTTAATCGCTGACTCCAGTTGACCGAGTTCTTTAAGTGTGTTGCCGAGGTTATAATGTGCCTCAGCGTAATCCAGTTTAAGGGCGAGTGCCTGCTCATAACACTGAACCGCCGCCTCCAGTTGGCCGAGTGCCTTATAACAAGCACCGCGAATATTGTAGAGTAACGGGGTGTTAGGGTAATCTTTGATCAGCGTTTCTGAGGTATCTAATGCTTCTTGTATTTGTCCTTGTGTGTAAAGCGCAATGAGTGAATCTAGTTGCCCCTGCGGTGGACCAGATCGGTTCTTTGTATTCACCTGACCTTGCTGTAGGACTTTAAGCCCTTTTTTAGCTTGTTGGTTTTTAGGGTAGGCTTCAAGAACTTGTGAATAAAGTTCTTGTGCCGCTTGTGTCTCACCTTTTTTGGCATAAGATTTTGCACGAGACAAAAGTCGCGCAGGGTTAATGGCTTTTGATGGTGTTTGTGTTGTTGTGGTTGCTTTAGGTTGTGAATTAAGACGTGCCACTAATTGATCAACCCTATCCCCTTTCAATCCTCTGGCTTGACCTTGGTTGAGTACGTTTAAAGCAGCCTCGTATTGTTGAAGATGCATTAAGGTATCGATATAGCTGATCCAGAACTGACCTTGATTCGGGTTGGATTCAAGAGCCGTCTTAAAAAAAGGTAAAGCAATCTCAGCTTGATCACCTTGTTTCAGTAATACACCCAAATGATGGCTCGCATCCGCATGTTTGGGTTCTTCAGTCAGGATAGAACGATAGCGTTTTTCTGCATCCTCCAGTTCACCGGCTTGATGATGGGTGATTGCTTGCTTGAGGGTTTGTTCTATATTCATAGACAGTAAATAACTCAGTTAAAGAAAATCACACATTCATTCTCAAATTATATTAACGCCTAATGGTGTCAGCATATTAGGGTAATCATGAAATTCTGCTAACACTGACCACCGATCATGCAAGGCCGCTCGTAAATAAAGGGCAGGACCTGAGCAAGTAATCGTTTCTAACTCCTGATTTAGGTTTTCAGCCAGCTTTTCTTGAAAACCAAAAGGCTTATCTAATAACGGTTTAATGGATTCCAAGTCAGCCTTAAACTGCTCAGGATTTGCCTCAACATAACTAAATCGAACACTAAAGGGATAAAACAAGGTGCGTAAAATGAATTGGTCCTGTTCACTGAATACACTCCCCACTTTGCGGGTGATCGCAGAATCATCAAAAGGACTCATCCCTTTTGAGGTGTAATCAGGACTCGTCGGATCTCCCCACCACTTCTTGCCTTGCGCGGTCATCTCATAAAGGGTTGGACTGTCCTTAATTCCCATCCAGTCACATAAGGCTGTTAGGGTGGCTTCGGGCCGTGCTTTTAAATCTTCAAGGCGAACACCAATAGAATCTTGTCTTCGAAAGGCTATTTGATCAATATCAAATAACATTGTGACAATATTATTATGAGTGTTTTCTGATGACTCCTTGATAATATTCTTCACCCAAGACTCGCAGCTTTGTACAGGTTCACGGACCATCATCAACAATCTTGCTTTAGGGTTATAGCGCAGGAAATTTAATTTAGCATAAGGACCAGGGTTATGGATGTGATAAAAGATCGACTGTTTGTTTGATGCCTTATTTAATGATTTTTCATAAGCACTATGTATCAAAGTAAAAAAGGATTGTGGGGATAAACTGGAATAACCCATCATTAGCTTTTTTAACTCAGCACAAAAGCGGTTCTGATCTACAGTTAATACTTCATCTTTATTAACACCCACATTCACCATACCTTCTTTTTGACCTAAATTAGCAAGGGGTTTGTCAATACCGGGTACAGGAACAGATGACCGTGCATCAAATAATACTGCAAATTGCCTAATAGTGTTTTCAGGCAGTTGATCCCAGCCTTGAGCAATCAGTTTGCCCCAGACATCAGCATTATAATACTCACTAAAATAAATACTGGGTAAGGTAGATATTTCTGGGTGATTGTCAATTAAGCTGTGCAATAACCCCGTTCCACTACGCCCGAAGTGGATCAGCGCAGTCATGTTATTAGGAAGTAATGACCGCTCTTTGTTTTGATGAGTAGGCGATGGGTTTTGTACTGCCTCATTGGATATTAATGGCAATGCATTAATCGCATCGTTAAAGTAATCACCAACAGAATGAGGGGTAAATGCATTAAGTCTATATTCCAGAATTTTGAAATGGACACCATCTAAAACATCCACATCCAGTTTTTTCTTATAGGATTCCAGCCAGGCATTTTGAGGAGTAGACAGATCTAGCGCTTTGGCTGTAAAAAAAACATTGCTCCATGCCTCAGCGTAGTCTGGTTTAATGACGAGAGCCTGCTCATAACTCTTAACCGCAGCACCCACTTGTCCGAGTTCCTGGAGAGTATTTCCGAGGTTATAATGCGCCTCAGCGTAGTCTGGTTTAATGGCTAGGGCCTGCTCATAACGCTTAACCGCCGCCTCCAGTTGACCGAGTTCCTGGAGAGTATTGCCGAGGTTACACCGCGCCTCAGCGTAGTCTGGTTTAATGGCTAGAACCTTCTCATAACTCTTAACCGCAGCACCCAGTTGCCCGAGTTCTTGGAGCGTAACACCGAGGTTATAATACACCTCAGCGAAGTCCGGTTTAATCGCGAGTGCCTTTTCATAACGCTTAACCGCTGCCTTCAGTTGACCGAGTTCTTTGAGCGTATTACCGAGGTTACATTGCGCCTCAGCGTAGTCCGGTTTAATCGCGATAGCCTTTTCATAACGCTTAACCGCTGCCTTCAGTTGACCGCGTTCCTGAAGAGTATTGCCGAGGTTACTATGCGCCTCAGCGTAGTCCGGTTTAATGGCTAGTGCCTGTTCATAGTTCTTAACCGCTACATCCAGTTGACCGAGTTCTTTAAGTGTGTTGCCGAGGTTATAATGTGCCTCAGCGTAGTCCGGCTTAATGGCCAACGCCTTATTATAACTCTTAACCGCTGCATCCAGTTGTCCGAGTGCCTTATAGCAAGCACCCCTGATATTATAAAGTAAAGGTTCGTTAGGGTAATCTTTGATCAGCGTTTCTGAGGTCTCTAATGCTGCTTGTATTTGTCCTTGTGTGTAAAGCGCAATGAGTGAATCTAGTTGCCCCTGTCGCGGACTAGATCGGTTCTTTTTATTCACCTGACCTTTCTGTATAGCTTTGAGGCCTTTTTTAGCTTGTCGGTTTTGGGGGTAGACTTCCAAAACACGGTGGTATAACTGCCTGGCTTCATCTGACTGTCCTTTTTTAACATGAGACCTGGCACGTGCTAAGGCAGCGTTTACATTAAGTGTTTTGGCTTGTGTGTTTACCGATTCAGGACTAGGCTTTACTTTTGAGTTAAGACGTTCTTTCAATTGGTCAACCCCATCCCCTTTCAGTCCCTTTGATTGGCCTTGTTCAAGAACAGATCGCGCGGAGTCTAATTGCCCAAGATAAATTAAGGTATCGATATAGCTGATCCAGTACTGACCTTGATTCGGGTTGGATTCAAGGGCTGTCTTAAAAAAGGATAAGGCCCTATCAGCCTGACCACCTTGTTTCAGTAATACACCCAGATTGTGGTTCGCATCCGCATGTTTGGGTTCTTCCGTCAGGATAGAGCGATAGCATTTTTCTGCATCCTTCCGTTCACCGGCTTGATGATGGGTGATCGCTTGCTGTAACGTTTGATCTATATTCATAGGTGAGATTTAATGAATCCATTCAAAATAGTGCTCTAAATAATATCTTAAATACTCGTTAAAAAAACAATATCTTAAAGTATTAGCGCTGTGCGTTTTATGAATGCCATAACAAACACCCTACGGTGATAGGCTTGAGTTTAATCTGTGTACCTTTTCAATTTAACCTTACCAGCAATCAATAGGCATTTCTAGCGGTCTGCATCATCGCTCAAAGTACCCCGTTCATACGTTTTATTGTAATCAGTTCAGGTTGTTATCGCATCATCGCTCAGCCGTTTGTCCCTCAGTTGTTGGTAAAAAAGAAAAACCCCCAGTCTATTTCTAAACTGAGGGTTTTAGGTTTGTTCACTACCTTGATGTTGAGCAGGTAGCTAGGTTACTGACTTCCAGCAGGAGCTAGGAGTGTTCGCCTTTGTTTAAATATCAGGGCATGGGGAGTTATTCCCATGCCTGAATCCTTTAGTATTCAGGCAATTGTCATTGAATTAGCAGAAGCAAGAGTAATTTCATCAATACTTACACCAGTTAACTCAACAATTTGATCGTCACTATTACCAGTGGCTGCACCAGCAAAGTAAACATATGTATTACTATCTACTATAAATAAAGCTACAGATAAAGCAGCATCTAGCTGTGCATCAGCTTGAATAGCAATTACCATTTCAGCATATGTGTCATCTGCAGCAGCAAAAGTAATTAAACCTTTTGTTGCAGTATCAACATCTGAAGTTGCTGTTGTTCCATCAGCTTCAGCAGTTAAGAGTACCTCTGTACCAGTAAAGTTAATAGAATCTGACCCAGCAGTATTGAAAAGAGATATTTTATCTAAATCTGTTCCTACAACAGAGCCATTAGCAGCAAATTCAAGCGTATCAACACCTGTACCACAAACATATGTATCATCACCTAAACCACCCGTAAACGTTGCAGCACTACCACCAGAAGTAACAAAGTCATTGTTACTACTACCAAGTAACGCTGAGCTAGCAGCCATTTGTAAAACAGCACCTGATGTACCGTACGTATAATCAATTAATGCAATAGCTGAACTTGTATTACTAGTATCACTATCTAAGTTGATTTTTAAAGATTGACCATTTCCATTTCCATCCTCATTATCTACTAGAGAATTAGTATTAATAGTTAATACACCCTTAAAATCATCTGCATTTTGCTCAGTTCCAGTAAAAACTAATTTATCTACAGTTGTAGTGAAGTTTTTAATGTGATCAGTATTACTATTATCACTATCGCCACTAACCAAGATAGTTACAGTATCAACACCTGAACCTAATGTTACAACGTCAGCTGCAGCACCAGGGTTAATGGCATCAGCACCAGCTCCACTAACAATGGTATCAATACCGGCACCACCGTTAATCACATCAGCACCGCCGCCACCGGTAAGCACATCAGCGCCAGCAGCGCCTGTGAGGGTAACGCCTGCAGTAACGTAGGCCGAGGCGTTAATGGTATCAGCACCGGTGCCACCGGTCACGGTGACAATCCCTGCTGCTTCGGCCACAGTTCCTATAATAACGCCATTAGTACCGTCACCTGTAGTCAGGGTTTGAACATTAGAAAATCCTCTGAAATCAGCAGCAACTATTGTGACAGCGTCAGTACTTATATCTACAATATTAGTACCCGTGTCACCATCAAATGTAGCCGTTGTCTCACTGTTTCCTGCCAGTAGCGTTCCAGTAAATGAAAATGTATCATTTCCACCGTTACCATCAATAGTGTCATTACCGCCTGAATAAGTAATTAAGTCAGCCTGCTGACTACCCGCAATAGTATTAGCATTAGTAGCGTGTGTTACAAACTGCATACCATTCGTATTATTAACAGCACTTGCATCAACAGTGACAAGATTAGATACATTATCAAGAGTATCCACATTTGTTAATTTGGTGGCGTTCATTGAGGCAAGACTAATCAAATTTTCAGTTTGAGTAGTACTTACAGCGCCCGCATCAATCACAAGTGTTTCAGCCGTTGATATGGTCTCGGCAAAATCGGCCGCAGAACCCGTCGCAAGCGTATAAGAGATCACATCTGTACCCAAACCTAAATCAATGGTTCCAACGCCTGCAGCCTGTGCTGCATTAATAACAAAAGTATCGGAACCTGCACCTGTAGTAATGGTATCCGTACCAACCATGCCCATCACAGTATCAGCACCAGCACCGCCGTTAATCACATCAGCATTAGCCGTACCGGTAATGGTAGAACCTGTTGAAATAGCTGTGATCTGGGCACCAAAAGAACCGGTAACACCTGAAACATCAACATTCTCAA
>Ga0209494_1001431_pt1 | contig 10502 bp, 8 predicted proteins | sample EN1Hudseemescosm_FD_184628 | JGI IMG/M metagenome (GOLD analysis project Ga0209494, IMG submission 184628) | Methane-oxidizing microbial communities from mesocosms in the Hudson Canyon - EN1B Hudson Canyon (SPAdes) (version 2) | ecosystem: Environmental > Aquatic > Marine > Cold seeps | place... | reverse complement strand
TTAATTTAAGGGTATTATAGTCTTAAGAGCAATAACAATAGATATTTTCTTTGGTGCCTCTTAATTTACTCAATAACGCTAAATGTCAACCAACCTGTCGCATTTTGTTAGGACGAGTTAGCATGACAGATACCGATGATATTTTTCAAAATATTTAGGTTTCATTCTGAACATTTATTCTTAATGTATTTAACCACCTCTTTATCACTACAGGCTGAGCAAGCATTGGAATATGTCTTAGATCTGTTGTCCAAATTAAAGCCACAAACTGGTTGATAATCCATGGTACAAATTTCAGGCCTAGGATCAAAACAATCCAGCTGATTTAGAGGCTGTGTTTGTGGTGGAAATTGCTGAAAAAGTTTTCCGACTGCTTCGTTAATCTTCTGTTTCTTCTGTTCTGGCGTGTGAGAAAAATTAACTTTGTCGGTTGCTGAACCTCTCCAAATGAGTTCTCTACCTACTGGCTCAACAATATCAATAATCAAAGAACCCTGATCGTAAGTGTAAACAAAAGTCTCAGTACCCATTGCGGGGTAATAGTTTCTGCCATACCCCCACCCCCATCCTGGTCCATAACGATTGTAAGTATTAATAGTCTGAATTTTAGTCTGTTTATCTAGAGTGACATGATATGTTACCAAGAAGTCGGCGGTTCCTGAGGTTACCTTCTGGTAGCCTTTAGAAGCCAAACTATTATTGACAGCACTCTTCACCCTATTTTGTAACAAGGTATTACCATCAATTCTCGGATCCCCTGTTTTTTTAGGTTCATCTAAAATCCATTCATAAGTTTGAAACTCAGAGAATGAAACAGCAGGGTTATAGTCCCTGTTCACTTTAATGGTAGAACAACCCGAAATAAAAAGTAAAATAACAAAATTAACTAAATTTATATTTTTCATGACTACAATCCTTATGTACGGAGAGGGAAAAAGATACTTATATGATCTTTGTTAAAACGGTGTTCCACTGATAATAGGTAAAGCTACAAAAAACTTAATGACTAAAGCATTGACCAAGTCAATAAAAAACGCCCCTACTAAGGGTATCACTAAAAATGCTTTTCGTGATGGACCATACTTGCTTGTTACAGCATTCATATTTGCTATACCAACGGGGGGTTGCCCCTATACCTAAACCAACAAAGCCTGCAGCAATCACACAGGCATCATAACTACGCCCCATAACTCTGTAAACAATATAACTGGCAAATATTGTCATCACGATAACTTGAAATGCCAAAACCAATAAAATCGGTCCCATTGCGTTAGTCAAAGTCCAAAAATGTATCTATCCTCTCCGGTAACTGCTCCATTCGTTGCTCTACTTACCTACATCCATGTAGGCATCCTTCAGGAGAGGACTTAAGAGAACAGGTTCTTGTTTTAGCCCTCCCTTGATAGGGAGGGTTGGGTGAGGAGAAAATTAGATAAACTGTCCAGTCTTAAATAGATAGCCTTTTCTAACCACTTATATTTCTAACTTGCCAGCTCTACATTCTGCCAATCTAGTTTTCAATTTTTCAGCCCAATAATCGTAAGAAGCTTCAACTTTTCCCCAACTATTGAATTTCTTGGTCCAGTTTTTTCCACCGGCGCGTTTATCAATACCCATCATTAATGGTTTACGTGTTACAGAATCTTCAATTGAAAATTCAACAGCTGTTTCAGCGACAAAAGTTCCGGCACCAAGTGCCATTTGTTTAATGCCAGACATTGCTACAGTACCTGGATGTATTGAGGTTAAAGTATCCAGCACAACCCATGACCCTTCAGCTTCTGTAATTGCACCCCTGACACGCATAACACCTGTACCAGGTTGGTTCACTAACTGATAATCACTACCCAGTGCTTTTTTTACCGATTGATAAAGGTAACTTTGTAAATACTGGCGATCTTCTGCCGACACATCAGCAACACTGGATTCTTCTTTTACCCAAGTAGTGATGGGTTCTAACAAAACTTTATTGTAATTTTTACATAATTGATTAACATCGGGGGCATGATAAACCAATAACGCCTGATCATCCCCGCCTTCTTTCAGCATGTGATATGCCCCCAAAAAACCCGTTGCTTCAACTTCATTTGCCTGATAAGTTGTTGCACAGCCCGTTGCTAATAAGCTAGCAGATAATAATGTTAATGTTTTTATATTCATTTATACATCCTTTCATTTAAGTTAGTTTTAAAATTTAACAGCTGTTTTATATAAGGTACTAGTTCCCACTATGAGCGAGAACAGTTTACATATCCATCAAAGCAAAGTTGCTAAACCACTAGTTTTTTAAAATAGGAATTTCAATCCTAAAGAACAAGGTATAAAGGATCGGGACTACGCCTAGTGTAAAAACGGTGCCGACTATCAAGCCAAATGCCATGACGCAAGCCATGCCATAGAACAACGGGTCTTGTGACAAAATCAGCGGAAACAATCCCAGCACTGTTGTTGTTACTGATAACAGAATCGGTCTAAACCTAGAAATGGCCGAACCAATGACAGAATCGTAAGGGCTATTGCCTTCTTCACGGAGCGTTTCAATACGGTCAATCATAACAATACCGTTATTGATTATCGTCCCAGCCAAACTGAGTAATCCTAATATCACCATAAAACCAAAATCAGCTTGCATTACCAGTAGACCAATAACTGCTCCAATAAAAATTAGTGGTATGGTAATCAATACTATCCCTGCCCGTCGGAACGAGTTAAATTGCCAGACTAATAGCACGATAATCATCAAGAAACAAAAAGGAAACCACTTGGTCAACTTCTTTTGCGCCTTAGCAGAATCATACAATTCACCTCCCAACCCCCAACTATGAAATTCAGGGTATTCAATACCATCCAGCATTGGAGTAACCTTTGCCAAAACTTCCTTAGAGGTCATCAAGGTACTTTTAGTGTTGACGCTTACGGTTCTGTCCTGGTTATGGCGCATAATTTTACTGTATTCGCCAACAGCATTAATATCAGCTACTTGAGATAATGGTACGCCTTTAGGATTTTGCTTAGAAAAAATATTAAGACTATACAATCCCGATAACCAGGTACGTTCCTCCTCGATTCCACGGATAACAACGGGTACTTCAGTGTCACCTGCCCAAAAATCGGTCAAGCTTTTACCATATAAAAATGTCTCCAGAATACTGGCAACTTCTTGTGAGGATACACCCGCACGTCGAGCACGTGCCTGGTCAACTTCAACATTCATTTTAATAACGGGATTATCCCAATCCTGCTTAATATCTAAAGTGCCAGGAAGCTGCCTTAAAGTTTGTATCAGCTGTTCAGCGTGGTCTTGCAAAACTGCCATATTCGGACCGCTAAACCTTATTTCAAAAAAACCTGGTTCGCTGGAACCCAACCACATAGATTTAACACGACCACGCACTTCTGGAAACTCAGTTAACAGATACTGTCGAGTTCGATTAACCAGTGTCTCTACTTGATCTCCATTTTCAGTATTAATAATAAAAAAACTATTATAGGGCTCTGGGTCTTCCGGTGATAACGATAGAAAAAATCGCGGGCCACCATCGCCAACAAAAGCCACTGAACTCGTTATTTCGGGGTTAGCTTGCTCATTACTTAACCACAGGCTAATGTCTTTAACTACTGCGTCATTTTGTTCAATACGTGTGCCTGCAGGCATATCCATATAAATCAAATACTGATTACGATCCCCCCCCGGAAAAAAAGTTTGGGGTACAAAAGTAAAAGCATAAAAGGACAGCGCCAACGCCGAAAAAGCACCAACTAAAATCATCAAACGATGACGTAAGGCAGTTTGCAATAACGTTCGATAAATTTGGTAAAACCGGGACTGGTAAGGATCAGCTGGTGTGCTTTCGTCGGCCTGATTTTTTGTTTCCACCTTCATAAACCAGAAACAGCTGACAGGGGTTACAAACATTGAGAAAAACCACGAACCTAATAACAAGATCGCGACAACCTGACCAAGTGACTTGGTGTAATCACCGGTACTACCTTCCATAAGAATCATCGGTAGAAAAGCAAATACAGTGGTCAAAGTACTGGTTAACAAAGGGATCATTAAAGTTTCACCGCCTTGTAAAACCGCATCTCGCCGGGGTGTTCCATTTTCCATCCGGGTTCTGATATCTTCAGCCGTGACAATACCGTTGTCGACTAACATGCCCAAAGCAATAATCATCGTCGCCAAGGACATTCTTTGCATTTCGATTCCAAAGACCGACATCATCACCACACCGAACAGCATAACCAACGGTACAAAAGAACCCACGATCAAACCAGTTCGTAAACCTAAAAAGGCAACCACAACAACCAGTACTATAATCACAGTTTCGACAACATTCATTACCATGCTATCTACTGATGTTTGGATCAAATCGGGTTGATAAGTGGCATATTCAAAATCATAACCCCAAGGTAGTGCTTTTTCTATATCATCGAGTTTAGTCGTTAAGCGTTCACCATAAGAAACGGCATTAACTTGTTCTAGTAAAAATACACTTAATATGATGGCTTGTTTACCATTAAAATAAACCGGCTTGCTAGGCGGGTCAACATAGCCTCTTTCAATTGTTGCAATGTCTTCCAGAGCCACTACTTTACCATCACCTACAGTAATCAATACCTCGCCAATTTCTTGGACATCTTGAAACCGACCACTAGGCTCGATGATAAATTCAACGCCGTCAACATTGACTTTTCCCGACGGTAAAATAACATTTTGGGAGGTCAGCGCTTCAGTAATAGTACTGGGTTCGACATTGAATTGCGCCATTTTAGCAATGGTAACATTGAGGAAAATGCGTTCGTCTTGAACCCCCCGTAAGGTGATTTTCTTAGTTCCAGGTAAAGTAGACAACACTTGGCGAGCGTTACGGGCAACCTCGTGCATTTCCGACATACTGAAGCCATCGCTCCACAATGCAATAGTTGCCACAGCAGTATCGCCAAATTCATCATTGACAATAGGACCAATTGTTCCCGCAGGTAAATGCGGTTTTAAATCATCCATACGATTACGTATTAACTTCCAGACTGCTGGCAGATCCGCAGCTGGGACTTCATCCCTAATAGTTATATGGGTTAGCATTTCGCCAAATTTTGAGCGTGAACGTTTGATTTCATCGACTTCACCGATGGTTCTAACTTTCTCCTCAATTTGTCGAGTAATCAATCTTTCGATTCGTTCCGGCGGCATACCTGGGTATTGCGCTGAAATCACCGCTTCACGAATAATAATCGATGGATCTTCTAAGCGGGGGAAATCTTGGTACAAATAGATGCCGCCAAGCACGATCATCAGTACAGTAATAACCACCAAACGGGTACTATTTAAAGCAAAACGAGTAATATTAAACATAATAATTCTAGCCTTGCTCAGGGTTGGTTTTAACTTGCATCAATTTAACCTTCATACCATCAGCAAGAAAACTGACTCCAGCCACTGCAATAACATCCCCTGGTTTCAGCCCTTCATAAACATTACCCATATTATCCTGACCACCTGATATTTTAACCAGAACCTTTTTTACCGTTGATGTTTCTGGTTGGTAGACATAAACATAACCCTGTTGAGCAACGCCGACTATTGGGGTAATAGCAATCGGTGGTATCAAATAACCTTTCTTCTGTTCCTCGTTATTGAGAACCAGAGTGACTTCTGCCGACATTCCCGGCGCAACCATTTCGGGTTGAGAATTCATCACAACCTTGACCGGAAATAAGTTATCATCCCCAGCTGCAGAACCCAAATAAGATATTTTACCCGTTAGTGTTTGTTCGAGTGCCGATGGAAACTTAATCGTTGCAACAGTACCTACACTCAAATAATTAACAACTGTCTCTGCTACACCCAATTGCACTTCCATTGGACCTTTGGCATCAATCCTAAACACCGCTTGTCCCACCATTACTTCCATGTAGGGCTCAACCATCCGCTGAGCAATATAACCATCGTAAGGTGCTGTTAAAACAGTTTTAGTTAAATCGTGTTCTGCCAGTTTTACTTTTGCTCGCGCCAGTTTCACAGACGCTTGTGCAGCCCTGTGGTTATATTTAGCACGGTCAACCTGACGTTGACTACCTGCACCTTGTTCATAGATGGAAAGCTCACGCTTATATTCGATGAGCTTGTATTCCATATTGGCTCTAGCTTTACCGAGTTCAGACTTTTCGGCTTTCAAATCCAGTTTAAAATCTTTAGGATCCAAAGTGGCCACTTGCTGGTTTTTAGTTACTTTTTCACCAATATCAACATTAACTAATTGAACATGTCCGGCAACTTCAAAACTCAACTGTGAATACTCAGTGGCCATAACCACACCTGAAAACTTACGGGTATTAGTATCGTCAGATCCGGAAATAGTAATTGTCTTGATTGATCTGATTTGTTCAGGCTGTACCGGTTCCTCTTCACAACCCGATAAACCTATAAGCAAAGCTGCTAAAACTAAGATACCTTTGAATTTGTAGTACATATACACTCCTTGAATATTTCTGATTGACTGCCTTAGAATCACTAATCACATAAAAAAAGGATGCTGAAAATGATCTTAGCTATGCCAGTAAAACCTCACTATTAATGAGTATAACCTAATTTACAAATTGAACTGAATGAATAATGACGCAAACATTATTCGGTGTTTTTTAAAATCTTTATGTAGTCTAGCAGTAGCTTATAGTCTATAGTTTAATTATTAAATAACACGTATATAAATCAGATTAAATATATGCATTTTAAACAAAAATACTTGTTCATACATAAGTCACCGGCAATAGCTCGATTATCGGTTTTGCTTGCCTGCCTGCTAATCAATGCTTGTGCAGTCGGACCTGATTTTAAAAAACCTGACGCTCCACTACCCGAAAATTGGCTAGACCAAAGTAAGCAAAACTTGAATATTGATAAACAAGTTGATTACAGTGATTGGTGGACAATTTTTAACGATCCAGTACTAACAAATCTGGTCACAAAAGCTTATAACCAAAATTTGAATTTACATATTGCTGGTCTGCGGATTTTAGAAGCACGTGCGCAATTAGGTATCGCACGAGGGCAGCAATATCCACAGACTCAAGAATTCAAAGGTGGTGCCATTTATAACAACCTCAGTGAGAATGCGGCTAATGGAGCAGGTGCCGACCGACGCTTCTGGGATTTTAACCTTGGTTTTGACGCAGCTTGGGAGCTGGATTTATGGGGTCGCTTTCGTCGTGGATCAGAATCGGCCCAAGCTAATCTTGGTGCAACAATTACTAATTACGATGATATTCTGGTATCACTAACAGCTGAAGTTGCCGTGGTTTATATTAATTTGCGAACTTTTCAGGAACGTTTGGCTATTGCGGAAACTAATGTTAATACCCAAAACCGGAGTTATGACATAACCGATGTTCGATTCCGTAATGGTGCCGTTACCGAACTTGACCCAATGCAAGCTTTGACATTATTACGTGATACCGAAGCCACAATTCCAGCATTAGAAACTGCTATAAAACAAACTCGCTATGCTTTAAGTACGCTACTTGGTATTCCACCAAGTAACCTAGATCAACTGCTAAAAGGCGCTAAAAAAATACCGGTAGCGCCAGAAACAGTATCACTTGGGATTCCTGCAGATTTATTACGTCGAAGACCCGATGTGCGTTTATCTGAACTTCAAGCAGCAGCGCAAAGCGCCCAAATAGGTGTTGCTAAATCAGAACTATTCCCACGCTTTATTTTACTGGGCTCAGTTGGTATGAAAGCTAGTGATAATGGCAGCCTTCTTTCTAACGGCGCACACCTTGGTGACTTATTTAGCGGCAGCAGCTTTACCTGGTTTGTCGGACCTTCGGTTAATTGGAGTATTTTAAATTATGGACGCATACGCAACGATGTTCGCGTTCAGGATGCTCGTTTTCAACAATTGGTTGTCAATTACCAAAATACTGTGTTGACTGCAGCTAGAGAGGTCGAAGATGGCGCTGCGGCTTTTTTAGGTGCCCAAGGCGAAGTAAAATATCTTAAAGAAAGCGTACAAGCTGCCAAACAAGCTGTTGAACTAGCAGAAATTCAGTATCGTGAAGGTGCTGTAGACTACACTCGAATACTAAACACTCAGGAAACTTTGTTACGACAACAAGATAAATTGATCGATCGTAAAGGAAGAATAAACACTAGCTTGATCTCTGTTTATAAAGCCTTGGGAGGAGGATGGCAGCAACGTTTAGGCAAAGATTTTGTGCCAGCAGACATCCAAAACCAAATGCGTGACCGCGTAAACTGGGGTGATTATTTGAGCGAAGATTTACCAGTAGATAACATCGAGCCACCCGCTCCAGCTAGTGAGCAACCATTATTTCCTTTCTTTGATTTTTAATATAGCTCATACCAATCCCAATAAGTTCCTCTATTAGCCCTTCTCCTGCTGGAAGGGTTTGGGTTATGCCTACAAGGATGTAGGTAGGTAGAGCAATGCAATGCAGTCGACCCAAACCCAACAGGAAAGGACTTTTAAGAGCAACTTCAACTTTTCAATATTTAACGGTGCATAGTCAATTATTCAGGCCTTTTCATCGGCACAACCGTTCAGGCCCTAAAAACTGTTACGAATAAAACCAGTATTGATAGCACTTATTTCTTCCGCATTATTTTATCTTAATCCAAGTATTTTTAGGTCTAACGTTTAAGTTATTGTAATCGTATATGATATGCTTTCTTTATACTTAATATTACTTAAAGTCAACTCTCTCATGACAATATCGAAAGCGAGCAAGAAAGACCCTATAGATTCTTTTAATAAAGTTAATATCTATAAACTAGTCAATAAACGGCTAGGGGGTGTCTTAATATTAGTACTAACAATCATAGGTACAAGTAGTTATTACCTAGAACAACACCGATTAATTAAAATCATACAAGATATAGCAATCCAACGTGCCAACCAATATGTAACCGAGTTTGGTATTTTATTAAGCGATCAACAAGCAGTAGATAATGGCAGTGTACAAAAAAGTATAGAAAAATTTGCAGAATCCGATACCACCTTTACGGTGGGTACTTTCGTTAGTGTTTTTGTCCGGGATACTCGAGGAAAGGTTGCAGCCAGTTTTCATAGTGATAAATACACAACTAAAATAGTTATAGACATCCTAAAACAAAGCACTCAAGTCAGTGATAAAACGACAGAAATGACTGTAAAACAAATTGAAATTGATTCACAGCAGTTAATTTTATTAAGCTTTCCAGTTATGAGTAAAACTAACGTTCCTTTAGGACAAGCGGCCATACTATTTCTACCCACAACTGAGCGTTTACAGTTAATCCAAACGAATACCTGGCGAACTACGCTCAGTGCCATCTTTATTGTATTAGTCACTGCTTTAGGGCTATACCCAGTAATTATTCGACTAACCCATCAATTATCACTACTATCAACAAACCTTCTTATAGCCAACTTACAAACAGCAAAAGCGCTTGGTAATGCAATTGCTAAACGAGACTCTGATACTGATGCTCATAATTACCGTGTTACCATTTACTCCGTCCGTTTAGCTGAAGCTATTGGATTAGATACAAAAAAAATGCAAGGGCTAATTAAGGGTGCTTTTTTACATGATGTAGGAAAAATTGGTACGCCAGATAATATTTTACTTAAACCAGGGAAACTTACTGAGAGTGAATTTTCGGAAATGAAAAACCATGTAGGTCATGGCGTTGATATTATTAAAAATTCCAGTTGGTTACAAGATGCTGAAGACGTTGTATTACATCATCATGAAAAATACGGTGGCAATGGATATGCAGCCAGTGGCGACAAAGCGCTGACAGGGAAAAATATTCCATTAGCTGCACGTATCTTTGCCATTGCAGATGTATTTGATGCTCTTACTTCGCGCCGCCCCTATAAAGAACCTTTTGATTTTGATACAACGATGACAGAAATGGAAAAAAATGTCGGCACGCATTTTGATCCAGAATTATTTATCGCATTCCAGAGCATTGCCAAACCGCTCTACAGTACACTTGCCAATCGTGATGATGAACTACCAAAAGATATACTAAAGGAAATTGTGCAACTATACTTCCTAAATAACCTAGAACACCTTCTTTAAAAAATTAACTGGAGATTACCTATGTCTTTTGAATTGATAAAAAAACTGGACCAAGAGATTTGGGTGAAAATCAGTGGTCAATTTACTGTTGAAGATTACCAAGAAACTCAAACCTTAACTCTACTGGGCCTTGAGCTATATCATGAAAGTAGTGCATTAATTATCTTAGATAATTTCACAGGATGGAGCAAAGACCCTCGATGGGAAGAAATATTGTTTATGCAAGATCATGCGGACAAAATTAAAAAAATGGCTATCGTCGGTGATGAAAAATGGAAAGAAGAAGTCTTTATGTTTGTCGGCAGATCTTTCCGTAGCACTAAAATCGAGTTTTTTCAAAAAGACCAGCTGGAATTGGCTACAGACTGGTTGGCTGAAACTGACTGATGTTTTATGTTAACCTTTTAAAG
>Ga0209494_1001422_pt1 | contig 10525 bp, 6 predicted proteins | sample EN1Hudseemescosm_FD_184628 | JGI IMG/M metagenome (GOLD analysis project Ga0209494, IMG submission 184628) | Methane-oxidizing microbial communities from mesocosms in the Hudson Canyon - EN1B Hudson Canyon (SPAdes) (version 2) | ecosystem: Environmental > Aquatic > Marine > Cold seeps | place... | reverse complement strand
CCGCACTCCCGTGTTAAGTGGGTAGCCGAAAATCATCACTCACTTTATCCCCCTTTAAAAAGAAACTACCCCATGAGTTTTCTAGTGGACTAAGTATGCGCTCTTTACCGACTTTACGGATAACAACACGTTTAATACTTGCATCAAAGCGGGCTTCTTCTTTTGATCGTACTGCACGTAACTTCTTAAAAAAACACCCTGATTTACGTGCGCGACTCACTGAAACACTTTCGCATCTCAGTTCAGACACTTTTCATTCTAGTCTGCACTTACATGCATTAAGTGGTCAATTAACTGGACTGCAAGCTATTAGTCTCACCTACCGCTACGCATTACCCTTACATTACAAATAACCGAACACGAAATCCTGTTACTTGATCTTGGTAGCCATGATGAGGTGTACTGACATGTTGATACTATTTAATTTCATGCAAAACACGCCATTCTAAATTGGGCTATAAACTTCCCTTAGAGTTTGAGCGTGAATTTCATAAGAAACAGACCTAAGAAGGTATCCTGTTTTACTTGACCATTACAGTTTCCCAACCAAAGTGGACTGAAAGCCCGCTCGGGAGGCGAGCAGTATCCGACAGCCATTAAGTCATTTGAGGTAACCTTACCTTAGCAGAGTTTTGTGCATAGTTGCGGCGACCCGAGGCATACCCGACTCGCTCGGTATGAATGCACTGGCGTCAGGAGTTCCAATGTGTCGCGTAAGATTGCGTGCTAGAATTTAGTTATTGTATTGGCTATGTACTCATCAAGTGTTGATAACCATCTAAGTTATTGTTCTTAATAAGCACATAGTTTTACTTGTGTGCCTGTGGCACACTGCTATGATTTTAAGCAAGCGTTCGACCCGCGCTACTAATTGTAGTTTACAACCGTATCATTAAGGGATACCAATTTATTTTTTTGCGTATGAAGCGATAATCGCTCAACTAAGTTCTCTAGTTTTTCTAGTCGTTGTTGTAATGATTTAATGGTTTTCTCTTTTGCTAAAATATTTTTATTCAGCTGTTGAATGCTAATTAATGCAACTCCACTAGTATCTAGTGATGCAATAGATTTATCTGTGTTTCCTAAATTAAATTGGCTATAAAAATCTTGCGCCATAGGACCTAAGTGACGATTATTTGGAGAGTCATTTTTATAGTTCCAAGTCGTGATAGGTAGCCCACTTAAGCGATTTAAAATGTCTTGACCATTAATAACTTTTATATTTTCTTTATTATTTACATCTGAACCTTGATTCAGTAACCCTTTAATCTTAAGGTTTCCATTTGCATCTAATATAAAATGATTAGTAAGAGCTGTGCCTGTTGCTCCAATAATAAATTTTCCAGTGTTTTTTATAGTCCAGATTTGAGCAGTTTTTCCTGCAGTAGCCGTTGCTTCATTAGTCAGTTGAATATCTGCCGTGCCTGCATTACTCATACTCAAAAGTGCTGTAGGACTATTAGTGCCAATACCTACTTGACCTGCACTGCTTACTATAAATCGAGAAACTCCTCCTGTCGTTTGCACCTCTAATAGCCCATTAATAAGCTGGCCATTATCAATATTAATCCCTACATTTGAATTAGGATCAATTAATAAAGCATGATTATTTGCATTTGCTGAGTGAGCCACATCTAATAGCCCATCTGGTGTCGTGGTCTCCAAACCGATATCTCCATTAGCCGCAATATGAATACTTCCATTGGGCGCATGAGGCATAATTCGAAAAGGAAGTGCACTACCATTTGTAACATCACGAATAAAAAAATTAGCTTCATTCCCCCCCATATCCCATTCTTGCACTGCAAAGCCTGAACTAGCATCTTGGCTTAACCGAACTGTAGGGGTATTTCCTCCTTTAATATCAACATCAACCAGCGGAGCTGTTGTGCCAAACCCAATATTTCCATTAGGTGCTACATAAAGGGAGTTGCTAGGTGCGCCTTGAATAATTGAAAAAGGCGTAGTACTAGTATCCACATTTTTTATGGCAAAATGATTACTCCCACCATTTGCAGAATCATTAATTTCTATTTCCCAGTCACCAGTAGGAAAACTAGAGGATGAGCTAGTATCTATAAATTTAATTCTTACATTATTTTCTTTAAGTCTTATCGTGTCAAAGCCAAATGGTTCACCATTAACACAATCCAATCCAGTACAGATACTACCGCCAACGACTAGGTCATCTTGAATTTGCTGGTCTGCATGAGCAATAACGCTAGTAAGCGCCAACGATGAGCTTAATATTATTATGAATTTATTCATTGCTTTTTACCTTTAGTATTATTTTCCACTACATCAGCAACCACTAACTCACCATTACTAATAGTAAAATACCCCGATTGAACTTGCCTATGTTTGGGTATTTTTCCTTGTTTTTTTAGATTTTTTGCTTCATTTCTTGCATCTTGCCCTCCTGCTGCTTTACGTATGGCTTTTAGCTCTTCTTTTATTGAAGAGTCTAACGCAGAGTTAACAACCACTTCATAACTATAGCCTCCATCCTCTAAACATTCAGCGGCAGGCTCTTCAGTACTTGTTGTCGATGTAGAAAACGCTTCGGAACTTAAGCTTAAGGTAATGCTTTCATAATGAATACTGCCGTCCACCGTGAAATAAACACAATTTGCAGCGGCATTGATAGTAGCAAAGTTATTGTTAACGGAATGTGAATTGTTTTTGCCAGCCCAGCAGAGGGTGCTAAAAACACTAGCTATAATAAGTAAAACTGAGAAAGGATAACGAGATTTATATTTCATGATTCTATTTCCTTAACTTTAAAAAATAACATTACCATAAAAAATTAGTTATTTGAAGAAGTCTGTATTTTATTCTCATGCTGGCTAATTGTATAAGATGTATTAACCGGTACATTTTTAAAATTCACTTCATCTCCATTTGGCCACTCTACAGTGACCGTTGCTTTTTTATAGATACCTAGTCCAAAATGTTGCTGTTTAGGATGCATAGTTAAATAGCCAGAGCTACTATGAATTTCACGCCAAACTTGTAGCCCACCCTCAGTGCTTACAATAATTTTTGCACCAATGGCATCACGATTAGTTTGTTTATCTGGGCTACCAATCAGCTTTATTTTAAGCCAATTTCCATCCAGTAAATTCGCGTTATTACGATAAAAAACAGCCGGCTCATGATAATTATTGATAAGCATATCCAAATCACCATCATTATCATAATCTAAATAGCTAACACTACGAGAGTTACTCATAAGGTTGGCACCACTTTGCTCAGACATATTTTGTAATTTTCCGTTAGCATTCATAAAAAACACATTGGTAGCACGATGACTCGCTGGCAAGCTGATATTAATAGACTTATTTTCTAAGGGATCTGTGTAATAGGGGTTCTCAGTGCTGTATAAATTAAAATCATTCATGCCATTACTGACATATAAATCATCATCACCATCATTATCAGCATCAAAAAAATCAGCGCCCCACGACCAGCCAGTCGACGAATACCCTCTTTCTACTAGACCTGATGAACTATAGTCTTTTAGAGTATTTTTGATAGACTGCGAAATAAACAAGTCATTTGCTTCAACAACACGCATATTAGCAAGTTTATCCAAATCAAACTTCATCTCTGTGTCTTGGTTCGGTGATACGTATTTTTCATCTTTATTCATAGTCACTATATTGGATATATAAATATCAGGAAATAAGTCTTTATTTAAATCACTCAGGCCAATGCTCATTGTATATGAAGGTTTATCCGTTCCTAGCTGTTGTGCTATATTTTCAAAACTACCATCGCCCTTATTTCTATAGTAGGCATTAACTCCAAAATCATTGCCTACAATTAAATCTTGCCAGCCATCGCGATCAAAATCAGTATGTGTTGCGGCCTGCCCCCAGCCTGCATTATCAACACCACTATTTTTTGTTCTATCTTCAAATTGAAAGTTACCCTTATTATGAAATAATTTATTAGGTAATCCATTAGTGTTGCGGCGTGCAAGTGTCGGTAAAACACCATGAATATAATCGCCAAAATAAGCGATATAAATATCAAGTAAGCCATCATTATCATAATCAAAGACAACAGCAGGACCAGCAACTAAATTTTTTCCACCTAAACCTGATTGTTCACTGACATCCTCAAATTGGTTATTACCTAGGTTACGGTATAGTCGATGTTGATCATCAACATAGCTAATGAAAATATCTTGCAGTCCATCATTATCAAAGTCAGCAATAATAGGCTGCCTAGGTTCTCCCGCTAAACCATCCTTGCGTCGCCAGTCCAGCCCTGCTTGTTGAGTAATATCTCTAAAGGTTCCGTCTCTTTGATTCAAAAATAATTTATTGCCCAAGCCACTTAATAATAAAACATCTATAAAACCATCATTATTGATATCGTCAGATGCAACGCCTGAGCCACCAAAAGCAGGCGGAATATGTAATTGCCCCACATTGTCACTATTCACTGCATAACTGCGAATTAAGCGACTTAGCCAGTCCGAAGACCTGTGCATAAAGGTTACTTTAGTCTGGCTTGTTACATCCGTAAAAAAAGAGTGCTGCTTTAGGGGTGCAGGTGTCGTGCTGGACAAAAAAGGACGCTCAACTTGAACAATAGGCGTCGCATGATTATTTGCATTTATTTTATTTTGAATAATATTAAATGCGCTTTTAATATGGTCAGGGTGTAAGCGTTCAGAGTTTTCTTGCTTTGCCACCACCCCAGTGACTCGCAATAAAAGCACGCCAAATTGAGCAATATTTTCTACTAATAGCTCTGCTGCAAAAGGATCTAACTCTAAAGCACCCGTATAATTCGGGGCTTCTATAGCAAATTGTAAATATCGCCAATGGATACCGCTATCTCTAAATGCATCCATATCATACGATTCGAGACTAATTTGTTCATCTCTAGGTAAATTGGGAAAGAAGATAGCATCTTCGTACTGATTAATAGTATGCGGAATAAATGTATCTGAAAATTGCTTTACATGATGTACGCGGATTAAAGCTTGGTTATTTTCAATCGCAATTTTTTCTGCACCCAGCAATAAGTCATTGGCATACTGAACCATAGATTCGGTATAAATAGATTTAAAAGCTTTTCCTAAACTTTTTTCTTTTGGCCAAGGATGTTTGGCAAAATAGACTTGCAAGTTACGAGTAAAAATCTGCATCGATACACTATTATAAGCACGGTAAGAAGCGACCTTTTGATTAATGATTTTTTTAAGTATTTTAAAATCACTTTTTAGAGGGCCTTGCGTTTCCTGCTGTGTGTACTGAGTTAGATTTTTGGTAACAAATAACCAGCTTGCTTGAATATTAGCTTTAGTTATTTTAGGTTGATGCGTTATTCTTGCGTCTTGGTCAGCCAGCTGTAAAACACTTAGAGTAACAATATCAATAAAGTTTTTTAACTCATGGGTGCTTTTTTTGCTTAACGGTAGTAACGATTCCTTAGGGCTAATAAGCACATCTTGCTGAACAGCCAAAATAGCACGTAATGCATAAGCAACACTAGAATATTGACGTTTATCATGTTTTGCAATTGTAATATTTTTATTATTTTGCAAATTAACTACCCAATCACCTGTAGAGCCCTGAGAATAAGGTAATTGCTTTTGCAAAATAGCTTGTAAAATGTTGTCTGTAATTTCTAACTGCTTATTTTCAGATGCTTGTAGTGACGCTTGTTGCCAAACATCCAGAAGTAAACTTTTTTGTAAATCTATTTTTGTAAAACGAGCGTTAGCTGAAAGGGGGGTGCCGTACATAAAATCTTCTAATCGTGAAGTTGTTGCATAGCATTTAGGGTCTCCCGTATTTTCTAACTTCTGAATTTCACCAATAAGATCATTAAGAGGGTTTTCAGAAACTTGCTTTTCGGCCAGAGAGAGCATAGGAAATAAAAACAGTAAAATTAGGGTAAATAGACGCGACATAAAAATCTCTAAAATAGAAAAACATCATATTAAATGATGGGTAGCATACAAACCTAGCGGAATGAAGCATTCAACGAGTCATCAGTTTAATGATAATTATTATTTTTTTCAAACAAATTAAAACAGGAGTTTTTAGTGTCAAAAAAACATTGGCTCTTACAGCTAATCATTTTTATTAATTTACTTTTTATAGAAGATACTTTTGCGACTCAAAATAAACCATCTTTATCAAAAATAGAACTGAAATTACAAAATGCACTGCAATCCCAAGGAGCAGACTATAAACCTCAAACAAAGCACCTGTTAATTAATGGAAAACCAGAATTTACTAATCGCTTAATCTTAGAAGAATCACCCTATTTGCTACAGCATGCTCATAACCCAGTAAATTGGTATGCTTGGGGCAATGAAGCTTTTGCTGCAGCAAAGCGTGAAAATAAAATTATTTTTTTATCCATAGGTTACTCAACCTGCTATTGGTGTCACGTAATGGAAAAAGAAAGTTTTGAAAATAAGGGTATTGCCAAATTTTTAAATGAAAATTTTATAAATATAAAAGTAGACCGTGAAAGGCGACCTGATGTAGATGCTATTTATATGGCCGCCATCATAAAAATAACAGGGAGTGGAGGCTGGCCTATGTCTAGCTTTTTAACGCCAGAAGGTAAAACTTTTATTGGAGGCTCTTATTTTTCGCCTGAACAATTTAAAGAATTCAGCAGTAAAATAATGAGCTTATGGAAAGAACAGCCTCAGTTACTCATTGATAAAGCCACCCAAGTACAAGAAGAAATAACAAAAGAGTTTATTAGCCAGCAGCAAGGTCAACTCATTGATGACAATTTTTTACATACTGTAACTGATAAATTACTGTCACAGCATGACAATCGTAACGGGGGGTTTGGCTATCAGCCCAAATTCCCTCATGAGTCTTGGCTACTTTATTTGCTAGATTATGGTGTCCGTTTTAACCATACAGAAGCACTTAATTCAGTTGAATTAAGCTTACAAAAGATGTCTCAAGGAGGAATCCGAGATCATATTGGAGGAGGTTTCCATCGCTATTCAACAGATTATCAGTGGAAAACACCTCATTTTGAGAAGATGCTATATACCCAGGCACAATTAGCAAGGGTCTATTTATTAGCCCACAAAATAACCCAAAAAAAACTGTATGCAGATATTGCACAAGAGACCTTGGAATATACATTAGACGAATTAATAACAAATGAAGGTGTTTTTTATTCAGCAGCTGATGCGGGAAGCCAGCATGAAGAGGGGGCGTATTTTTTATGGACAAAAAAACAAGTTAAAGAGACTTTGCCTAATGGTTTATCTCTATTAGCCATATCATTATATGGGTTAACTGAACAAGGGAACTTTAAAGGCAAAGGTAAGAGTATTTTCTTCTTGAATGAATCCTTAGAAAAATATGCCTTACAACATGAGCTACCTTTAAAGGCATTAGAGCATGATGTGAGCATGATTAAAGTACAGCTAAACCACGCTAGAAAACAGCGGAAAGCTCCTTTTATCGACCGTAAAATATTAACTTCATGGAATGCAATGATGATCACTAGTTTAGTGATGGCTAGCGAAGTGCTTAATGATATTGAATATTTAGAGGCAGCAAAAAAATTGGCCGATGTTATTTGGGGACAAATAGATATTGAGAGTCAACAGCTTTGGCGAGTAAGCTTAAAAGGTAAGTCATCTATTCCAGCCTCTCAAGAAGATTATGCTTATTATGCGCAAGCATTACTGAGTCTGTATGACCAGTCGGGTAATAAGCGGTGGCTGGAAAAAGCCGAAAAAATAGCGGATAAAATGTTACTGTTATTTTGGGATTTCAAGCAGGCTGGACTATTTATGAATGTAGCCCATAAAAATAACCCATTAATACTAAGACCTAAAATAAGTAAAGATACTGAAATAGCATCAGGAAATGCTATTGCAATGAGAGTCTTATCGCATCTAGCAAAAAGAACAGGGAAACAAAATTATGAACAAAAAGCCTCTCAATTATTGACGGCTTTTTCAGGCTCTTTTTTAAAAACCCCTTTAGACCATGGATCTTTTTTATATGCTGGTATGGAGTTTTTATATGGCGAGCAAAGTGCCATGCAATATGCCGCTAAAGGAGCAATAAAGCTCTCTGCTCACAGCACCATAAAACAAAATGAACATTGGCTAGAGCTTGAAATAAACATACAACCTACCTGGCATATTAATTCACACCAGCCAGTTCAAGATTATCTCACCCCAACCTCTATACATATTACTAAATCAAATATTCATTGGAAATTAGGGGGAGCCCATTACCCGAAACCCACATTAAAGCGTCTTAATTTTCAGCATGAAATACTTTCTCTATATGAAGGAAAGATAAGGTTAATGGCTCCTATACTTGTAATGCCCAAAGGAAAGCATCTGCTTCCGGTAACGATAAAGCTTCAGGCCTGTAATAATAAAATCTGCCTGCCTCCCGAAGAAGTAAAACTACAAGTGATGATACAAAAAAACAATGAAATTCACTAATCTTTTGTATCTATATCAAGCGTTGAAAACTAAATTACATTTTAACCAGTATTTTGGCCCTTTCACTATCTTGTTTTTTACTTTGCTCGCTTATGTGTTTAATAGTCAAATAAGTGAAGCGCTTGTATATGATCGCTTATCGTTTAATAACGGGGAGTGGTGGCGAATATTTAGTGCTCATTTTATTCATACAAATGGCTTTCACTTTCTACTTAATGCGATAGGGGTATTAATTTTATATAGCCTCCATGGCCGTTTTTATACGATAAAATTATATTTTATAACATTTTTTTTTAGTGGACTAACGAGTGCTCTAGGGGTACACTTTTATTCAACTCACCTTGAAAAGTATATGGGATTATCTGCTGTTTTACATGGCCTTTTCGTTGTTGGTGCGATTCAAGAAATTAAATATAAAGAAAAACTGGGAAAATGGTTGCTGTTAGGGCTTGTACTAAAACTATGTTACGAACAGTTTTTTGGTGCGAGCCCTATAATCGCAGGACTCATTAATGCCCAAGTTGCTGTTAATGCCCATTTTTGGGGGTCGACCGGTGGAACAACCGTTGCTTTATTTTATCTTTATAGCAATAAATCATCGCCCGTAAGTAATTAAAAGATTCCCTCTAAAATCCCCCCCTCCAGCTACCTAATTAAATAAAATTCAGAGTTTAATCATGAGATTATTATATAAGCACTTCATATTACTAATAGTTTTTTTATTTTCTAGCCTAGGTAGCACTTCTGTATTTGCGGCTCCCCCCACTTTTGCAATCGCATTTTCACCAAGCACACTGGGTCCTAGTTCAACCAGTACTATGACCTATACTATCGATAATTCAGCTGAGGCTGCTGGGGTAAGTGCTCTTACATTTAGTAACACGTTACCTACTGGTATGCTCATTAGTAACCCAAGCAACGCATCAACTACATGTGTTAATGGTACTTACTCAGCAGCTTCTGGTGGTAATAGCATTACATTTACTGATTATAGATTAGGAGTTGGGGCAACTTGTACTTTTCAATTAGATATTACTAGTAGTACCCCCGGCACACATACTAATACCACAGGTGCACTATCTACAAGTGTAGGACCTGTCAATGCTGCATCAGCTGATTTAACTATCGATGCGGCTCGCCCTGGTTTTAGCTCGGCATTTTCACCGAGTACAACAACGCCTAACACTGTTAGTACTTTAACGTATACCATTGATAACACTCAAAATGGTTCAGCTGCAAATTTGCTGACGTTTACTAATACACTACCGGCGGGAATGACAGTAGCTTTAAATCCTAATGCTTCCACAACCTGTGGAACCTCTACATTAGTGGCAACTCCTAACACAGACAGTTTTTCTGCCTCCCTTGCTTCTGTAGTAGCAAACAGTAGTTGCACAGTAAGCTTCAATGTTACTGCTTCAGCAACTGGTACCTATTTCAATAAATCGGGGGAATTAAGCCAAAATGGTTCAAACCCAAGTGGCTTTACGACGACGGAATTAAGCGTAGAGACCCCTTTTATATACGCAGATTTCCCTACTGTCGCATCACCAGGTTCTTCAGTTACTCTTTCCTATACTATTAATAATTTGGATAGAAGCAATGCCGCCAGCGACATTACATTTACTAATGATTTAAATGCCACTTTATCGGGTTTAGCCGCTACTTCGTTACCAGCAGATGATTTTTGTGGTACAGGTTCCACTTTAACTGGGGCCTCTACTTTAACGATTGCAGGTGCTAACCTCGCTCCTGAAGGATCTTGTACCTTCGAAGTAACCGTACTAATACCAAGTAATGCAGCCGCTGGTAGCTATACTAATTCTACCAGTACAATAAACCTGACCTTAGGCTCTGCGACCACAAAACCAGCTATATCCAATGTACTTGTTATAAAAAAAGCCCCGACACTGACAGCATTATTTATTGATGATCCTGTTAGTGCTGGTGATGATGTCACTTTACGATATGTATTAACAAATACTGATAGTGTTAATGCTGTAACCGCTATTAGTTTTACAGAAAATTACGATGATGTTTTAGCGGGGACGACAG
>Ga0209494_1001418_pt1 | contig 10542 bp, 8 predicted proteins | sample EN1Hudseemescosm_FD_184628 | JGI IMG/M metagenome (GOLD analysis project Ga0209494, IMG submission 184628) | Methane-oxidizing microbial communities from mesocosms in the Hudson Canyon - EN1B Hudson Canyon (SPAdes) (version 2) | ecosystem: Environmental > Aquatic > Marine > Cold seeps | place... | reverse complement strand
CAGATGCTGGGGGGTAAAAATGAAGGCGGCTCAGGGTTTGGTACTGGGCAAGACCCAGTTGTTGCGCCTATTGCAGAACCTTCATCAGGTACATCTGACGATGCATTTGATGATGATATTCCATTTTGAACAGGCTTAAGCATTCCAAAAGGCACATAAAAGACCTCTTGCTCTGCTCATTCCAACATAATGTAATGATTTTTTATCATTATTACTTAGTGCTAATGGAGAAGGTAAGTCTATTAATAAGATAACTTCGTTTTCTAAACCTTTAAAGTTTTTTATTTCAGAAAAAGATATGCTGTTAGGTGGGAAATTTCGTACAGAATAGTCATCTAATCTTAAAATTGAGTCAAGAATGCTTTTAGGTAGGGAAGACACTATAGATTCATCAAATGGAACTGCAGATAAAATTGTTATTGCAGAAGAAGAAACATTACTTTTTAATAACGCGGTAATTTTAATAGCTAAGGAATCCACAAGTTGGTCCTTTAAATTCGTTACTTCAAATACATCTGGACCTTCTCCACTTCCTGTATTTCCCATATCGAGCAATAAACTAGACTGAACTTTTTCTAAAATATGGTGCGTATTTCGACAGTTAGTTCGTAATGGCACTTTAGCTGGATTATTTAAACTTTTTAAATAATCCAAAACTTCACCGTTTGCTTGTGATAATACGTCAGATTGATTATTTATATCGTGAAAGATATACCACTTTCCGTTGTCCAAACCACCATTAAGACAGCTATCTAAAATTTCAATATCTTCAAAATTAAAAATGTCCTGCCCTTCATCCACAATTAAAATATCAAATGACTCTAGATCAGAGCGACGAAGAGATTGTAAAGCCCCATCTATTGTACTAATGGTCACATGCTCATTGACTATCCGTGTTGAAAGGTAATTTTTTAGCCATAATGATTTACATACAAATAAAACCTCACTATTTGGACCGGCCATTCTCCTAGACAGTTCTGCTGCTAAAAATGTTTTTCCTGTTCCTGCTCCACCAGAGCATAATACCCGATCATTTTCTAAAGCTATATCTACATAGAAGTACTGATCCTCGGTGAGTTTAACGGTTTGCTCTTCTGTTGATAGTATTTTATCGTATAGTAGCTCAACTAACTCAAAGTCTGGGCGTAGGTATGACTTCAGTTCTTTAATAGTTTCAGGGGAAAGAAAATTATTATTATTAGGTTTGTTATTCCAATATTTAAAGAGCCCCTTTAGCCATTGTTCAAAATTCCTTAAATTTTTTGTATCACAAACAGTTGCTCTATCCCATTCTGCCCCCTGGTTAACCCAACTACAATCCGGAAAAATAACGCCAAAACCAATGGGTACCTTTAATGATGAAAACTTTCTGTTATTTCTTATCTTTTTTTCAATAGCAAACATAGAACCATTAGCTTGCTTAAATGGCCCCTCACCTAGGCTGTATTTCCCATGTGAATTACTAGTAAACCAGGATCCATCTTCATGAGAAATACCCCCTCCTTTTACTTCTAAAATAAATAATCCGTACTTACATAATATGATGAAGTCAGCCTCACCCACGCGTTTTTTTGCATGGTCAGTAAGGTTAAATGAATGAAATGCTACAAAGGTATTTTCATTAACAAAGCATTCTTTTAACGTGTCAAAAACCTTTCTTTCAGCATAGCTATCATTATCAAATGGCCGATTTGGTATTATTTTCATTTTGTTAGCTTCACATACTGTGAAAGTACTTCATTATAATCAAATAAATCCTTCTCATTACTGGTTGTGCTTTTAATGAATTGTTTTTCAAACTCATCCTTGTCAATTAAAGATGTCAGTTTAGGTTGATTTTCTGATGTGAATATTACAGGAGTAGTACACTTGAAACTTGAGCACTTGACTTTCCACCGTTTGAATTTTGAAAAAATATTACTTAATTTTTCATAAATACCTAGTCTTGCTCCTTCAGAATTATCATATTCTTCACTCAAATAATTGTTTATTTGTTTTTCAGTCTGTTCAGAGTCGTGTATGAGTTCAATATATGGCTCATCATCGAACATTAATGTCGATTTATTAGATGTGAATCCTTTAGTATACTTAACATCCCATGTTTGAAATTTTGATTGATCTAATTCAAATTCACTAGATAACCAGGATATAAATTTATCCTGCTTACCATCCGATGTTTTTTTAATTAAAGAAGGAAAAAATATTGGTGGATGAACATCCTTAAAGGTACTAAATGGTTGGCCAGTAGGGGAGTGATGAAATTCAGCCATTCTATTTGATATATAAAAACTCAAACATTTTGTATTCTTAATACAAGTAGGTATTCCTATATATTTACTGTTTATTCCAAATACCATAGAAAATAATAGGTAGTCAATATCTTTAAACTTATCATGATAAAACTTTAGCATTGTTTCAGAATTATCTCGATAAAAAAACATTATTAAAAGAATTCTCATCTTTAGCGACTTATTGTTATCTTCCTGCCGTTTAATGGATTCAGTAAATGAATTTTCAGGTGTTTTAATTAGAGTTCTTTCTTCAATTGAAATTAAATATTCGTATAATTCTTTAGATTTTTCTTGTGTACTCAGTAAATTAATTATAGCCTTTTTTACTTGGCCAATAGATCCATTATTTTCAGATATTTCTTTAATTAACTCATTAAGTAATTCTATATATGTGTCATTAATTTCATCTGAACTATAAAAATAATTATTAATAACTTTAAAATCTTTATATTCATGATTTGACAGTGATTTAAGAGAACATAATTCTTGAAAGTATTCAATAAACTTATCCCCATTTTTTGTTTGATAAAAAGATAAGGCTAACATCCCCCCTAGAGAGTGTATTTTACCGTAATTAATATCATTATCAGGGAGTGGGTATGGAGGGGATAAATAATTTATTTCTTCCAGCATTTCATTACACTTTACTCTAAACAGCTTAGCGTTATTTGTAAATAACCTTTTGTAGTGGCCTCCAAATTTTTTTTCTAGGTCATAAGAAATTTTATCTTTTAAATCCTTGTCCTCTAATATGATATTTTTTATACATTGGATGGGTAATGGAGCAGGAATACAAATATTCGAATATTGTATTTCTTCATCTACACATGATATAGGCAAATCAAGCTTATTAAGGTATGAAAAACTATTTTCTGAATTTTTTACATCAGCGTATGCTACTTTATGTTGTATCTGTGATAAGTCTAACTCGATAATACAACAAGTGAGATTTTCATCTTCTACTCGTGAGATGTTAATAGCATGATCTAATCTATTTTCAGGATAAAATGGAATGTACCCAGAAGGGGATTCAGTCATTATATCTTTAATGTAAGAATTATTATTGAACCCATTAATATCCATAATTAAAGCACTGGATAAAAAAACCTCTAAGTTTTCAGTATTAGTGGGTAAAAAAAATCGTTGTTTATTCATATTGTCCGCCTCTTTAATAACTCTTCCCCTGTTTCTTCAGATAACTCGCCTACCTTAGGAAGGATGTCATTAACTACATTATTGTATTTAGGGTTTTGGAAAAAAAAAAGCTTTTCCTTTGCTCGTGATGATATGACGTAAAGTCGCTTCTGCAAGCTTTCAATATCATTGTTAGGATTTTTAAATCCATCAATAAGAACAAAAACTATATCAAATTCAATTCCCTTTACAGATTTATCACTAAGGACAACAATCCCTCCGTATGAAAAATCAATGTTTACATTTTCTTTTTGGTCTGAGAAATAAGTACTAATAATAGGTTTTTCATTACTTCTATCAAATTTATCTTTATTTAAGTATTTAGAATAATATTCACGTTTTGCTTCTGTTGGAACAATAAAACCAATTAACTTACTTGTATCTCTGTCATATTCATGAAGTATCATCTCTTGCATTTTATCAATATTAGAAAACTCAAACAAAATTGGGATATCTGTTGATGGTCTATCTGGAGTATCAGGTTTAGGGCTAGTTTTATCTGTATAAAAATAATTGGAGAAATCAGATATAGGGGTAGAATTTCGAAAGTTTTCCTTCAACTCAATTACTTCTTTGTCATCTAGACCAAGAACTTCTTCTAATTCTGACCGAGAGGAATTCTCATCTGTGATTTGCTGATTTTGATCTGCAACAACAAAAAAATTTCTAAAACGTAATGCAACTAAACAATTAAACCAGCCCGTAGGTAAATCTTGTCCCTCATCAATGATAACCTGGCAGTTACTGTAGTCTTTATCAAAAGATTTAAATCTCTCCAGTACTTCTTCATAATCAGGGGTATGTGATTTTATTTCTGGCATCTTATCACTTTCATATGTATCTCTTGTCCCCCCATTTAGCATCCAATGTAAGCTATAAAACCATGATAATGCGGTTTCACACTTTATATCCCCATCATATAGCTGACTAGTCGAGTGGCTTAGAACATGGTTATATGTAATAAATAAGCTGTCATCATCTGAGAATTCTTTCGCTCTAAGAAGTGCTACAACAGATTTACCTGTGCCAGGAGAACCCACAACCAAATATTGCCCTTCTTTACTTAAGCGCAAAACCTTTCGTTGATCTTTAGTTAATTGATCTATCCTAGGAAGCTGAAACAGTCGTTTTGCCATTAGTGTTCTCTTTTGTTTATTAATATAGAAGGAATATTTAGTTGTTCATTACCTTTAATGAATACCCTATCTAAAAAAACATTATTATATTCACAACTAGTTTCTGGAATTAATGAACATGCATGGCAAGCCGCTCTATTGAGCCAGCCAGGACCTTGACCTTCATGCTCAGTGCATACAGGGTCTAAAGAGCACCATTGGGCATGTTTTAGTGCTCCATCTAATAGCTTAAGAAAATTCTTAGGATCAATTGACTCAATAATACCGCCTAATGTTCCAGATATATCTGCTGCGGCCGTATAAATCAAAATCCCTGCCATTTTTTCATTTTGAGAATGATAAATCCTTTCTTTTAATGAGGCTGAAGAATAGCCTGAAGTAATTTCAAGCTCTCGAATTATGAGGTGAGATAGCGTATGTAGAAGTAAAAAACGGGGGCTTATTTTCGGTAAATTTTCAAAGCTTTGCACTGTTGAATTTTCATAACGTTTACTGATTTCATCAGCTCTTAACCTAATTTCATGTGAATTTTCCCACTTGTCCAAAATAGATGGGGTAATTGTAAAAAAAATACCTTCCCCAAATAGCTCAATAGCAGGTAGCCAAGATGAGCTACCATCGATGTCAGGGTAGACAATTATATCTTCTTCCGAATCATCATTAGCACTACGTGAAAAGCCTTTAAATACTTCAATAACACGCAAGCGATTAACTGCAACAACCTTTTCTATTAAATTAGCTACAGCACTTAACTCTCCCTCCAGCTTCAGCTCTTCTAGGTAAGCTTTCCAGGCTTCTGTCTTATGCTCTGTAACGAAATCAGCACCCTCATTATAAGATTCTTCAGATATTAATGCATTAAACTCATCACTATACATTTCTCCATCTGTGATGCTTGGAGGCTCAGGATTGGAGTTATTAATTTCATTAATAACTTTCATAATCTCATCCTTAGTGCATCTGTATTTTTTTGTAATAGGTATCATCAATCGTGATTTTATAAATGAATCTTCCTCGTCTTGTATTTGTTTTAACTCCGAAGCAAGCCCCGTTAATTTATAACGAAGAGAATTTTTATCTAAATTTGATTCTGGAGGAATAACAATAGCGCTACTTTTTTTTGTTCCATAAACCCTAGGGTCATTTACTTCCATGACAGTGAATATTTTCTCTTCTCCTTCTTTTCTATATTTTGTAATCCAAGGTTGGAAATCTCCTTTTAACGATAAATTTTCTTGTAAAAACGAATGACTTGAACCACATAAAGTACACCTAACTTCCTGTTTTCCTCTCTGTGATGTGATGATTTCAAGATATGCTCTACTGTAATCTATTTCACACTTGCCTTGATAGGTCTTATGACAAATATAATGCCACGGCACATCCATCAAGTCCCCATAGCTACTAACAGCACACCAGGTAACTTGCTCTAATTCGGATTTTTTACAGTTATCACAAAGTAAATCATTTGAAATATTTAAACTACTATGTGACCATGGTTTGTGATGTAACCTATTACAATTTTTACACATGGCATAACTAGGAAAAATAACAGCAGGAATTGCATTACCAATAAGTTCTTCATTATTAATTTGTGCTGTAGGAGGAATTCGTAGTTCTTTATTGATTTTTAGATGACGTTTTACTTGATTAATGTTTTGAATGGGAGTCGATATTTCATTATTTTCTGCATCTTTCCAGTATCGAATATCAGTGACTGCCATTAAAAAATCATTGTGATCCCTAATAATAGAGCCGACCCCAGCATAACCTATTAAATGTGAAAACCTAACAGGGGTATATTGTTGATTCTTTTTCACTATTCCACTCCCTTTACAATTTTTAAAAGTCCGGTTTTTTCAACATTCCTCATTGAGTTCAAAGTTTTCCATAATCCTTGTTTTGTTTCACCATCATCATATGGGACTAATAAAGCACTAGCTGATTTATCCTTCGGGTTATAACGTAAATTAGTACACCTTTTAATTTCAGCACTCCACTCACTAACTAACAAATCTATATGCTTGTTAGTTTCATTCGCTGTATCTTTCTTTGCACATGCTTGTCTAATTCGTTTTTTTAAGATTTTAATCACTTTTTTTACTTCAGGAGAATTTTCGTCAAAATTTTCAGCACCTTTATTATCTAAAAGCCCTATTCCTGAGTAACGAATAGCAATAACTAATGCAGCATGTAGTGCTCTTTTCCTAACTTGGTATGTAAATGGCGTTAAACTTGAAGGCTCTACGTACCTATAAAAAGAGTTGTGGTAAGATTTGAAATTTTCATAATGTGATAAGCTTCTCGCCTGTGTTTTATAGTAGTTAACAAATACTAACCCAGGTATTTCACTACGCCCGACACGACTACTTGCTTGAATGTATTCTGCTGTTGTTAGAGGTTGTCCATTGATTATCATTAATGCTAGCCTAGAAACATCTAGCCCGACAGAAATCATATTAGTTGCTAACACTACATCAATTGACCTACCGTCATCTCTAGATAAATTTAGGTCATCAAAAATACTTGAATTTTCTTGTGCCGACTGATTACTCGATAATGATTTTATATTTAAATGTCTAACAGGGTAATAGTGATCATGTATCTTCTCTAGCTCTCTAATTCCTTTAATATCTTCCGGATATTTTTTACTTATTTGATGATTTCTAGAATAAGAAATATTTAACCCTATACCTGGTTGCTCTTCATCTATATCAGTTAAAAAGTTTCTTTCATTTAATTTATTTAAATAGGATAAAACACCACTACTATAGTTTGTCCTACTATTCCCTACTCCTTTTAAGCTGCTATGATAAATAACATGACTCCACCAGGCATCTAACATCATGTCATTATCTTTAAATAAAGTAGATGTAGCTGCTAACAAGGTACCTGCTAATGGCTCAATTGCTTTAGACTTTGACAAGCTAAAAGCCAAATAGCCAACATATAAACGCCCGGGTTTTTCTGTTGTGGGTATAACTTTCGCAAAGTATGAGTCCGTATGTCTTAAACCAACAGGGGGAAATATAGCCATATCCCGAGAAAAAAGTGACTTAATTTGAGCCCCAGCATTTTTAATTGTAGCGGTTGAGGCAATATATTTTACTCTAACACCTTTATATAAGAGGACACTTTCCAGTCCAGCCTCATACATTCCTACAATGGATCCTAATGCTCCAGATATTAAATGAAGTTCATCTTGGATAATTAATTCGGGTGGTCGGTTAGTGTTTTTACCAAAGAAAGCAGAAGATCTATCTTCCCAACTTAATCTGGCGAATTTATCTACGGTTGCTATTAGTAACGTCGGGGGAGCACTATAAAGTGACTCATCGACCACATTATAAGGTAGTACATTATTTAACTGCTTTCCAAAGTCACAACTTTTATTAGAGCAGGAAAAATGAAAACTTGTGTCGCTGCAAATATAATTCTTAATAGTAAACTCTTGATGACACCAAGGACAGAAAGTTAAAATTAACTTACTAAACTTTTTATCCCTCACTATTTCCACTGCCTGTTTATATGTATTTGGTGTAGATGCAGCACCAAGCCATAAGCCAACTGTAAAGGGATCATTTCCTAATATTTCGCTATCTTCTTGTCGAATAAGCTCTAGTGCTGAAATAACTTTACAAGCCCGCATAAATTGCTGAGAAGTAAGTAATCTAAGCGTATATCGCATAATGGCAATCGTCCCACCAGAACTGGCTGGATACCTTTGTCGCCTATAAGCAAATAAAAAGGCCATTACCCCTAAATAAGCTTCTGTTTTACCACCCCCTGTGGGGAACCAAATAAGATCAACAATATCTCTGAAATCACTATCCTCATTAACCGCAGAATCTAACACTAATAAGATGAATGCTAACTGAAAAGGCCGCCAACTATATGTTACTTTTTCACTTGTATTTATGGTATGCAACGATCCTCTCATTTGGACTAACATAGCTCGATTCATAATTGAGAATGATTTTCTTGCATATGCATCATGAGTTAGGAGGGTTAGGCCTACTTTCATTCGTTTATTTGCAATAAGCATTTTTTTAATGATTGTATCAGCGGTCTTTTTTTCCTCGTTAGATTCTTCTTCTGTCCTTATTTTTTCCTCTTCAACCCATTCTGAATAATTATCAATAAAACTACTTAATTCACCAACAACTGATGCATCATTTTCGATACCCTGCAAGAAATTAAAGGATAGGGTTTTAGCGTGTTGTTCACCAATATCCACAGTTACCTGAGGTACTTCAACTGTAGGCATAAAATCACTATATATTTCTAACTGAGTACCTATTTGTGTATTTAACTTCCAATCTACTGCTACACCATGTCCGATAGCATAAATATGCTCATCTTTATACCTTAGCTCAATTTCTCTTTCTTCCTCGGACAAGAGTTCCTTATTAATTGTAGGATAATTAAGTACCACTTTATGATCAATAAAACATCTTAATACAACTTCAAATAGAGAATGTTCCGCAATGTCTTCTCGGCTCTCATTAAGGGTAGTTATCTGTGTGTTTGTTAATGTTACTGTGGCAATTTGCCCGTCATTATGTTCCCTCCATATAATATCTATCCTTCCATTCCCATCAAAAATTGTCGTCTTTTGTGTAGCTCCATTTTTGGTGTGGAAGATGATTTCTTCTCCATCATCTGAACATAATCTTTTCTTTTCCCACTTTTGTATATATCCTTTCTTGTCTTTTTTTCGGTAACTAGCTGCTTGGAAAAATATTCGTACTGACTGCTCGCCTCCTTCCATATAAAAAGAAAAACCCATTGATGAAGGTGGCTGGTATCGTAAATTTTTTTTTCCTTTTACTTCCCCTATCTCATCACTAATATCATCTAATTCTTCATCATGCGCGTCAGAAATAGGGTATAGGATACCTGTAACATACCGGTCAAAAGGGTTTTTTTCTATTAAAATATTATCAGTTAACTGCCCCCCCATTAACTGTTTTTTGGTCCATTCTAATAACTTAATTCTATTTTCACGGTAATCCATAATTCTTATTTTGTAATAGTTTACTGACTAAAATTCACAACTTGGCTTATATTCATTCCCAAGGTAAGTACATTTACCGCTGTATTTAGCATTACATCTAGCCCATGCATCCTTATACTGTTGTTTACAATTATTCGACAAAGGCGTGACTGCATTAACATTGCTAGCGAGCGCCATAAAGAGAACTAATATTAATTTACTCACTATCCTGCCATTAATTTATTATACAATTCCCAAACAATCACCCCAGCCCCGTCATCAGGATGCTTAGTCCCACAGTCCGCAAGTAATTTACTATCAAGATCATGCAACCCAAACGCATTTCTAATTTCCATGCCTAAGCCGAAATGCAGATCAATCAGATCATCTTCTTTCAATGCTTTGATTTCATTTTTCTGATCATCAGTAAGAATACGCATAAGCAAATCTACAGCATCATTTACTGTCTCAGGTGTTTTGATTATTTCTTGAAATTGCTTGGTGTAATCAGTCATTTATTAAGTCTGTTTATGAGAGATGCATCGCAAACCATATCTAACTAAATCTCTCTGTGGGGGAGGGGTTAGATTGATCTCTAATTCTTTTAGAGCAAGACTGATCACTTCAGAATAGCCTTGTTGTTTTTTACCTTTTCCAGAATATTCCAATAATTCCATTAATTGCTGCAATCTTTTATTGTCATCTTCAGGTAGCCAGCAAGATATTTTAGATTCTTTTGCCTCAATTTTAGATTTATAAAACCGCTGCTGTTTTTCTGTATTTGAAATGGCCATTTTTAGATTTCCATTAATATATCTCAGTTAGAGATAACTATAGTCGGTTAGATTTAACTATTCTGCATACTAGTAATGATGTTAATACAAAACTTAAGTTTTGTCTGTTTTGGGTGTAAATAGTCCAAAAA
>Ga0209494_1001411_pt1 | contig 10569 bp, 11 predicted proteins | sample EN1Hudseemescosm_FD_184628 | JGI IMG/M metagenome (GOLD analysis project Ga0209494, IMG submission 184628) | Methane-oxidizing microbial communities from mesocosms in the Hudson Canyon - EN1B Hudson Canyon (SPAdes) (version 2) | ecosystem: Environmental > Aquatic > Marine > Cold seeps | place... | reverse complement strand
TGTTTCATCGTGAGCCATCGCACGTTGAAGAACAACTCAAAGGCACGGATGTTGATACTCTCTCACCGCGCGATGCGTTAAACTTGTTGTATGAATTAAAATTATTACTTTAGTTTGCGAGGCATGAGCCACACAACTTGATCAGTCTGGTGCCTAGCTATAGAATATGCCACCGAAATATGGCGGTCTGCGATCGGTGCGGTGATAAGCACGACCTTGAAAGAAAGTTTACGACGACAGACAAAATCGCCAATTAAAGAGACCAAAGCTCCGAGAATTTAATATGACATTTGTTGTGACTGAAAACTGTATTAAATGCAAGTACACCGACTGTGTAGAAGTTTGCCCTGTCGATTGCTTTTACGAAGGCCCTAACTTTTTAGTTATCGACCCTGACGAATGCATTGATTGCGCACTATGCGAACCTGAGTGCCCGGCTAATGCGATTTTCTCTGAAGATGAATTACCCTCAGATCAAGTCAAATTTATTGAGTTAAACGCAGAGCTTTGTCAAACCTGGCCCAACATCACCGAACAAAAAGATGCGCCAGCGGATGCAGATGAATGGGACGGTAAACCCGGAAAAGTAGAGCTTTTAGTAAAATAGAGCACAAACTGGTAGTCAATCCCGTAAGAAGGCCTAGGTGTATTGCCGACGCCTTTTTCAATATACAAGTGTATCAAGTTATTTATAGCTGACTCGCTGCGAATTAATACCCGTCGTGAGAAAACCCTGCTCCGCAAGCCACGCGAAAGCGCTTTCGTCGAGCTCAAAGCGACGGCGCACAATTGAACCAAAATTATCGGGTATCATCTTGTTGAGTTGATATCTTTTGATCTTACTGGGTCGGTATACATGTGCAATGTGCGTAAGCTGGTGGTCGCGTGCCCATTCAATAAACTGCCGTATTACGGGCTCGATTTCAGGAACACCCAATTCCCAATCATCAAAATACGCGACTTGCGCCCACTTATTACCATCTAAGAGCGGGGAACACGCCCGCTTGAACTGCTCAGAAAATTCAACGGCTGTTTCGCGGTTCCAGCTTCCGTTGAGATAGACGCATACAACGCGAGCGTCTCGCCATATTTTAAATTCACCATGTTGTTGCATTACAAAAACCTCCAAACCATAAGTTTAGGATTAGCGATGCTAATGACTGCTTAGATATTTAGTAGTGTGTCTTTTTGGAAAAAATTTTTATTATTAAATAATAACAAATCAGCGAACAGTTGTTCGATTAAAATTTCCTATTACAGCATTAGGTATAACTATCTCTACACTGCTTTGGAGAAATGTTAAAACCGACATCACCAAATACACTGCCTATTTAACAAAAAATTTAACTTCTTCAGTTATACTCCGGCCATATCAAACTTAGTTCGCTTTTTGCCAAACAGTCAAATGTTACTATTAGGCTCTAATGGATGAGTAAAAGAGATTAAAAAATGTCGAACATTGCGTTTGTGGCAGTCGTATTTTTGGCACTGGCAATCCAAGGGTGTGGGGGTTCAGATTCATCATCGCCGACGATGTCTTCTAACCCGGAATCGCCTACGCCGGTTGTACAGTCTGATACAGAAACTACAAACTTATTAGAAGTTGGCAGAATTGAGACAGAGGTATTAACTCGCGGATTAGATTTTTACGATATATCGCCGCGAGACCGAATAGGCAATGAACTAGATTTAAAATCTGAACGAGGCTTACTCCTTTCTCCCCAGCTTTTATTATCGTTTTTTGCCGAGATGGAAGACATAAGCAATCTTGCCTACGTACAGATAAAACAATTGGACAGTGGTGTTTACTGGTCTTTATACGACTCGAGTTCGCCTGAAATGCTTGAAAAAAGTTGCTACAACGCCACAGCAAAAATGTTTCAGTGCTTTTATTTATTTAATGACGCAGAGACAGACCGCCTACCATTAGACAACTGGGAATTCCTGGCGGCTAGTTTAGATGATGAAATCACAAGCAAACCGTTTAAAATTCGAAATCCTGAAGGGCTCCCGGCAACACCGCTAGAGACATTGATAGCGCCCGTGTTTTTTGAGGATCCATCGCGAGCCAAAGACATTGATGACATAACAAATCCAAACACATCAATAGAAAATGTTGCGGCGATTCCCGAAGATCCTCTTTTTCGCGCACTTGACAATTTTTTCGACAACCGTGCATTTTACTTAACCCCAGGCACCGACATGTTCAGGTTAGAGTTTGAAATTACTGATCCTTTGACTCATGCCTATACCGTTGTATTTTATGACGAAGCTGGTGAAACCCTACTTGGGACTCTAGACCTTTCTGCAAACACCGTTAACATGCCTGACCCTACGGTAGACCAAAGGATCGCGTTAGACATAGACCCCAGAAGAGATATTTTTCTAAACTTTTATCCAAATTCAGACAGACGCTTCCGCGTGTGTGATATTCGTAATGCTAATGTTGTTTTCTACAACGCTCCGGATCTCTCAACAATATCTTCGCGCTTAGAGTATTACTCTAGTTACACGACTGTCTCTGCTAATTTTACACTAAGCAATCCGGAAGATTGTGTTAACTAGAACTTGGATATGTTTAGCTCGAGCCTTGAACCAGAATTGAATTACACGCCCGACAAACGTAACGGGCTTTCCCTGACACCACTTTTTGATGCCTAACCTTGCTTAAGTTGTGCGTTTTTTGCTCACATCCACAGTGATAAAGGAAGGATTGAGTTGGCCTAGTTGGCACATAATATTCGTGCGTAACATCGGGGGTGCTTGCAAATACCTGCCGCATCACATATTGCCACTCCACCCCATGCGGTTTGATCCCAAAACCGAACTGCGAGTAGGCGACGTAATGGGCCACTTCATGCGGCACTACCTCTGCAATAAACGCGTCGCCGTGCAAGGCTAAAAGGCATGGATTGAAGCGAATTCTCGCCGAATTAAACGTCTTATTATCCGATTGATGCCTATTGCTGTATCTTACCTGGCCCGCGCTTCTACCTCTCAAATTTATTTCAACTTTAAAGCGTTCATAGCAGGTATTGAAATACCGCTCCGCCATCTCAACATGGGCGGCCACACTCGCCTCTAGCTTTAAACATAAAGCATTTGATGGCTTAAGTTTTTTAAACTCATCGTAACTCAGCGCTTGAATGTCAATCTGCATAGAGGGTTTACTTAATGAGCGTTTCGACGGTTGGGAAATGCGCATGTGAATTGATTACTGCATCACTCGATACTTTCCGCTAGTATGCACGATCTCGATTTTCAGCACAGCATTCATATGTACGATATTACTTTTTTTACGATCAGCCTGCTTATATCGATGGGTTTTTTAGCGGGCATCATAAACACTATGGCCGGTGGCGGCTCAAATCTTACAATTCCAGCATTAATGGTGATGGGGCTGCCCGCAGACATTGCGAACGCCACAAATCGCGTCAGTGTCTTATTGCAATCTTTTACGGCTGGCCGAGGTTTCAGTCGTCATGGCAAACTTGATATTCCCGATTTAAAAAAAATCGTCGCCGTTACACTGATCGGAGGCCTTGCCGGCGCGTCACTGGCCTCTTACATGCCCGCGGCCTTACTCAAACCCACCCTACTCATCGCCATGATCACCATGGCCGGTATTATTCTCTTTAAGCCCTCTGTGGTCGCACCACCTGAGGGTACCAAGGCGCTGCAAATCTCTGAGTCTCCGAAATCGATTCCCATGCTTTTTTTAGCTGGGTTTTACGGTGGCTTTGTGCAAGCAGGCGTTGGTTTTATTTTACTTGCAGCCTTAGCAGGCAGTCTAAGATACGATTTGGTGCGTAGTAATGCTTTGAAAATCGTGTGCACAGCAGGCTTTACCTTGGTTGCGCTTGCAATCTTTGTTTACAACGATCAGGTATTATGGGTGCCCGGCCTTATACTTGCCGCTGGGTCCATGCTTGGTGCGCATTTAGCGGTTAACATTACCATCAAACTGAGCCAAACTACACTTAAGTGGATTTTGTTCATCATGACGCTCGTTGCAAGTGCAGCGGCAATGATTTATTAACGAATAGCATGGGGATATTATGTCAGAAGAACACCAGAACCAAACAGTTTGCGTGACCGGCGCATCAGGCTTCATTGCCGCGCATTTAGTCAAACAGCTACTTGAACAAGGGCACACTGTTAAGGCCACGGTTCGAGGCACGGCCGACAAATACCCTTATTTGACCGAGTTAGCAGGCGCAGAAGAGCGATTGAGTTTTCATCAAGCTGATTTATTGGCCGAAAACGCTTATGACGAGGTTGTGCAAGACTGCGATGTAGTGATGCATACGGCCAGCCCATACGTTGTGAATGTGAAAGATTCACAAACTGAACTGGTCGACCCTGCGGTGAATGGTACCCTGAATGTATTAAAATCTTGTGCGAAAGCCGCCAGCGTAAAACGTATCGTTCTTACGTCCTCACTTGCTGCAATCACAGACCAACCAAGTAGCGACAAAGTCTTCAGCGAAGCCGATTGGAATACCAAATCAGATTTAAAACGTAACCCTTATTTCTTCTCAAAGGTAAAAGCAGAACAAGCGGCGTGGGATTATATAGAATCTAACGACTGCGGCTTTGATCTCATTGCTATCAACCCTTACATGGTGATTGGGCCTTCTCTTGGCCCAAGCTTAAATGAATCCAACAAGGTGTTGCGAGACATGCTTAAAGGCGTATACCCAGCGTTGATGAATTTAAATTGGGGCATCGTTGATGTGCGAGATGTGGCGAAAGCGCACATTTTGGCCATGCAAACGCCAGAGGCGAAGGGCCGTTATCTAATCGCCAATGAGAATTGGACGATGACCAAGGTAATAGGTTTCATGCGTGAGTTAGGCTATGGCAACTATCGATTGCCTAAGTTAAACCTCGCTACACCGTTGGGTGACAAAATCATGTACCTGTTATCCTATACACAGCCCAGTGGCAATGGCACCTATATGCGAGCACATGTAGGCAAAGATAAAACGATGCGCTTCGATAATTCAAAGGCAATCAATGAATTAGGGATAGACTATATTGCCACGAAAGAATCAATCAAGGCGGCAATAGAAGATGTGATTCAATGGAATCATATTAAAGAAAAACCGTTGAAGGTTGCGTAAATAGAACCCAAGCCACGCGTATTTGATTAGCGTAACCAGCGTTACGCTAATCAAACCCTCCAGACGGGCGACATCGCCGATTCCTTTAACAATAACGCCACTTTCCTAGTAACCCCCCAACGGTACTGATTAAAGTCGCCATTACCGCTAATCACACGATGACACGGTACCAAGTAGGCATGCTCATTTTTTGCGATAGCACTTGCAACCGCCCTTACCGCAGTCGGTTTGCCAATATTATTCGCCAACGCTTGGTAGCTGCACACGTGTCCTTTAGGTATCAAGGTTAACGCTTTCCATACCTGTCGCTGAAAGGTGCTGCCTCGCACCAAAAGCGTCAGGTTAGGCTGTGCAGCAGCTATCTCAACAGAGCCATCGACGTCGCCAAAGATTCGATCCGATAATTGCTGAGCGACTCGGTCACTTTGCTGAACATCAGCGTGTGGCCATACCGCTTTTAGTTGTGTTTGCTCATAAACCGCAAGTGAATCATTCGCCACCCAAAACGCTATTTTTGCTAATCCACAAGATGTCCAAACCAATAAACAGTGACCATAAGTACAGGCAGCCAATCCCCAAAAAATAGTCTCATTCTCGCCTAAACGAAGAAACGCCTCGTCACTTAACGATTCAAAACGCAGCACCGAATCCTGACAACGCGTCAGCGCGCCAAAACCGTTACTATGCATCTTGGCTATCGGAAGAGAATTTTTTAACAATGTCCGAATATAGGATTTAGACAAAAACTCAAAAAATTGCTCAGAACTCAGGTTGCCCCAGTCCTTAAATATCTGCTGTAAATAATAAGCACTGACGTTCAAAACGGATGCAATCTCATTGAGCGTTGGCTGCTCCCCTTGATAAGCCAAGGTGTGTTTGATGGCACTTGCGACGATATTATAATGGGCGTCATTGCTGTTGATGGGCATACTCACTTTTCTTAGCGTGCTTTTAAATCAGTATGTCGCTTCATCTCCCTGCTCGCCACCACAATGTTCGACCATCTAGTTCAGCATTGGCTTACATCTGGTTTGTAAAGTCACAGTTCTCAACATGATGTGTATGGAGCGTCTGCCGAATATCATTTGGAATAGACACTGACGTTTTTTTCTGATGATCAAAATGCACCATGGTAGCAATGCCCTTTGCGGCCTTCCGGCCACCTTGCCAGGCCTCCTGATAAACTTGGATGGAACTGTTTCCGATCGACTTTACGGCAGTCATAACCGTGACTTGCTCGCCATAAAAAAGTTCAGCAGTATATTCGACCTCAACCTTCGCTAGAATCAGATTCCAGTCATTTGGTTGTAAGCTCGGTACGAATATCTTAAAAATCGGTCGTCTGCTTTGCTCAAACCAAACAGGCAGGGTTGCGTTGTTGATATGACCTAGCGCATCAGTTTCTGCAAATCTTGGTTGAATAATTTCTTTAAACATAACTTAAACGTATAGATTGAAGTTAAAACGTTAATACAAAAACAGCGAGCAATGCTCGCTGTTTATTTCACACCTGCGCTTTAGGCTCAACAATTAACTCACAACAGGGTCTAACTCACCACGCTGATAGAGTTCAAACATCGTATCCAAGCTTTTCGCTTGAATCTTCGATGCGTTACCCGCCGTCCCAAACGCCTCATAACGTGCGATAACGATTTCCTTCATCGCCAATACCGTTTCTTTTAAATATTTGCGCGGATCGAATTCACTAGGGTTTTGCGCTAAGAATCTGCGCACCGCTCCGGTTGAAGCAAGACGCAAATCCGTATCAATGTTTACTTTACGCACACCGAACTTAATACCTTCAACAATTTGTTCGACCGGCACACCATAGGTTTCAGGTATTTCGCCACCAAATTCGTTAATCACGGCTAGCCACTCTTGTGGCACAGAAGAAGAACCGTGCATAACCAAATGTGTATTTGGAATACGGTCATGAATCGCTTTAATACGATCAATAGCTAAAATATCGTCGGTTGGTGGCCGCGTAAACTTGTATGCGCCGTGACTGGTACCACAAGCAATCGCTAAGGCATCGACTTGTGTTTTAGTCACAAAGTCAGCAGCTTCTTCAGGGTCTGTCAGCATTTGATCATGCGTCAAAATCCCTTCTGCACCAATACCGTCCTCCTCACCTGCCTGGCCCGTCTCAAGCGAACCAAGACACCCTAGCTCCCCCTCAACCGACACGCCACATGCGTGCGCCATGTCAACCGTGCGACGAGTCACGTCTACGTTATATTCGTAGTCGGTCGGCGTCTTGCCATCTTCACCTAATGAGCCGTCCATCATCACTGACGAAAAGCCTAGCTGAATTGAGCGCTGACATACGGCGGGTGATGTGCCATGGTCTTGGTGCATCACAACGGGAATATGCGGAAACTCTTCAATCGCTGCGAGAATTAAATGGCGCAAGAAAGGGGCACCCGCATATTTACGTGCGCCGGCTGATGCTTGCACGATCACCGGACTATCGGTTTGATCTGCCGCTTCCATGATCGCACGCATCTGCTCTAAATTGTTTACATTGAATGCTGGTACGCCGTAGCCTTGTTCAGCCGCGTGATCCAGCATTTGCCTCATGCTAATTAGTGCCATTTACCCTGTCCTCTTATACTTGGTTTTCACCAACGTCTTTATCTAATAATTCTTAAACTGACTTTGCACGCTCTTTGAGCATGGCAACCGCTGGAAGCGTCTTACCTTCTACAAATTCAAGAAAAGCACCGCCGCCTGTGGAAATATAGGAAACATTGTCCGCGATACCATATTTATCGACTGCAGCGAGTGTATCGCCGCCACCGGCAATGGAAAACGCATCACTCTGTGCAATGGCTAAAGATAACGCGCGCGTGCCTTCGCCAAACTGGTCAAATTCGAAAACACCAACGGGGCCATTCCAAATAATTGTACCGGCATTATGAATAATTTTTGCGAAACTTTCTGCGGTCTCAGGACCCACATCAAAAATCATATCGTCCGCCGTTACGCTTTCTGCACTTTTCAACGCAGCCTCTGCTGCCTCTGAGAATACTTGACCGACCACCACATCACTGGGCAATGGAATCGCCGTCTTTTCACTCAAAGCACGGGCATTCGCGATCAAATCGTCTTCACAAAGTGATTTACCAACCGGCTTGCCAGCTGCGGCCAAGAACGTATTCGCGATACCGCCCCCAACAATTAATTGATCAACTTTATCAGACAGCGACTCTAGAACAGTCAATTTTGTCGAAACTTTCGATCCGCCAACAATGGCGACCAGCGGGCGTTTGGGCTCTTTCAGCGCTTTAGCCAACGCATCCAACTCTGCTGCGAGTAAAGGCCCAGCGCAAGCAATCGGTGCAAAATGCCCCACGCCATGCGTTGACGCCTGCGCTCTATGCGCGGTCCCAAAGGCGTCCATCACATAGATATCACACAATGCTGCATAAGCTTTCGCCAGCACTTCGTCGTCTTTCTTTTCACCTTTGTTAAAGCGCACATTTTCGAATAGGGTTATGTCACCATTTGCTATTTCTGGGGCGTTTTCCCAGTCTTTAATCAGCGTAACGTCCTGCCCTAACAGGCTAGAAAGATGAGTGGCCACCGGTAACAAAGAATACTCCTCGGCATATTCACCCTCGGTAGGGCGACCTAAGTGCGACATCAACATCACTTTTGCACCCGCTTCAACCGCATGTTTGATGGTCGGCAGCGCGGCGCGAATACGCGCGTCACTGGTTACCTTGCCATCTTTGACAGGTACATTTAGATCTTCGCGAATTAATACCCGCTTTCCTTTAAGATCTAAGTCTGTCATTTTTATTATGCTCATTTGTGCACCTTCACCGTTTAAACCTTTAATGTTGTCTTAATCACTCAGACTTGCGTAACCAATAGGCACTGACATCAAGCATTCTATTCGCAAACGCCCATTCGTTATCAAACCAAATAAAACACTTCAATAAACGCTCGCCGCTTACTCTCGTTTGAGACCCGTCAATAATGCATGAGTGCGTATCTTGATTAAAATCTGACGATGCCAACGGATCCTCTGTATAGGCAATTACCTTTCCGTCAACGTGATGTGCAGCCGCCGCAAAGCAGTTATTGACCGCATCAACACTGACTGACTGTGTTAAATGTACACTCAAATCAATCGCCGAGACATTCACCGTTGGCACTCTAACCGCTACCGCCGTTAACTTGTTTGCCATGGCAGGTAATAAGCGCTCGACCCCAATCGCAAGCGCGGTGTCAACCGGTACAATATTTTGCATTGCGCTGCGGGTTAAACGTAAATCAGCATGATGATAGGCATCAATGGTCGGCTGATCATTCATCGCAGAGTGAATAGTCGTAGTGGTCCCATATTCAATACCGAAACATGCGTCCAACTCTTTTAATATGGGTACAAGTGCATTGGTCGTGCAAGAGGCATTCGACACAATCTGATCCTCAGCCACGAGTGTCTCGTGGTTTACCCCATAAACAATTGTTTTATCCACACTTGCTTCGGCAGGATTTGAGAACAACACCTTCTTTGCGCCGGCAAGTAAGTGCTGTTCGCCCGCCGCCCGTGTTGTGTAACGCCCCGTACACTCGAAAACGATATCCACATCCAATGCCGACCATGGCAGATCATCAATGAGCTCGTGATGAAGTATTCTTACGTCAGTTGAACCCACCTTAAGTGTGTGTTCGTCAACGACACTCACCCCTTCAGGAAAGCGGCCATGGGTCGTATCATAGCGTGTTAAATACGCAATCGTTTTGATGTCCGCCAATTCGTTAATCGCAACTATTTCCATCTCTGCGAACAAAGGGCTCTGGTAAAGAGCCCTAAGAACCGACTGTCCGATGCGGCCATAGCCGTTGATGGCAATGCGCCATTTCATGATTGCTGCTCCACGTGCGCGACCAATCGCGGCGAGAAATTAGAGAAGTTCTTCTGCAACCGACACCACGTTATCAACAGTAAAGCCGAATTCTTCAAACAATAAGTTAGCAGGCGCAGACTCACCAAAGGTTTCCATACCAATAATACGGCCATCTAATCCAACATATTTGTACCAAAAATCAGCAATGCCTGCTTCTATCGCAATACGCGCCGTCACCTCAAGGGGTAACACTTGTTGCTTATAGTCAGCGCTTTGCTTATCAAACACGTCTGTAGATGGCATCGACACAACTCGAACACTTGTGCCGTTTGCACGTAATTTAAGCGCCGCTTCTTGTGCAAGACCAATTTCTGATCCTGTCGCAATCAAAATCAGATCGGGTGTACCCTCACCGCCGGACAATACGTAAGCGCCTTTTTCAACATCCTTCAATTGCTGTTCACTGCGTGTTTGATGCGGAAGGCCTTGGCGAGAAAAAATTAATGAGACAGGACCGTCTTTGCGCTCAACCGCGTATTTCCATGCCACCGCAGATTCAACTGCATCACAAGGCCGCCACGTGC
>Ga0209494_1001405_pt1 | contig 10580 bp, 11 predicted proteins | sample EN1Hudseemescosm_FD_184628 | JGI IMG/M metagenome (GOLD analysis project Ga0209494, IMG submission 184628) | Methane-oxidizing microbial communities from mesocosms in the Hudson Canyon - EN1B Hudson Canyon (SPAdes) (version 2) | ecosystem: Environmental > Aquatic > Marine > Cold seeps | place... | reverse complement strand
TTCATCTGAGGACACCATAGCACCTTGAGTGAAGTTGTTCATGGCATTTACTACCATAGGGGAACTTGGGTGTTTTAACCCGTTGTCACTAAGTAAACCAAACAAGGTGAGCATATTGTTATCTTCGTTCTTCTCATCAAAAGTTATTTTTGATAACTCCACAGCTAACAACTCTTCAACTTTACTTTTTGAAAGCAATGGTGAAGCAAATTTATCAGACGGATCATTAAGTGCCGAAACAACCACAGGAATTCCTCGTGCAATATTGCCTACAAGAGAGCTTACATGATTAGTTTTAAGCCAATCTTCTTTACCTGTATCTAAAAACGCTTGGTATTTCTTTAAAGCTGTACCTGCCGCAGCCATGTGTTTTTTAGAATCCATCAGTCTTCCCCCAGTTTCTGGGTTAACTTCAGACAAAATATTGATCCAATCAAACTTACCTATAGCGGCATCTTGGGATATTTTACCCATTAACCAGTTAACCCCACCCTCCATTCCATTTTCTATGTGGGATGAGTACATTTTCATTACCCCGAACACTTCTAATGCTCTCTCGTGTTCAGACAGCGCAGGGTTGGCGTATATTGTTCCTATAGCCTGTTGCATCAGGTTTAATTGCTGAGTATGATACTTTGCCGTGTTTGCAGCAGAAATCTCCTGACTCCAATCGTACCTCATCTTATTTTGTACTTGGGAGAACAGGTTTTGAAATCCCCTAGCAGAACCCTGTAGGTGCTTTCCCTCTACTGCAAACAACGCTTTCTTTTTGCTATCTTCATCCAACTCTTCGTTATGCAGAATTCCTGACTGAGCTACTTCATTATCGATAGCTATCTTTGTTTCATAAGCTTTCTTTGCCCAACCTCTTTCAATGTTCTCTTGTTCCCTTTTTATTTGAGGGTCAATAAGCTCATTATTGATTGAAGCTAAAGCATTTTTTATGTTTTCCCCTCTGTCTCCTCCAAATTGAATTGGAGCTTGTTCTGCTGAGTGCATGGTACTTACTGGGGAAGCTTGAGGGTTAAGGGCTTGTTTACTCTGGGAGTAATTCACCTGTTGTCTTCTATTTGCCATTAATTACTCCTTCATCCAATTATCAAAACCCTCTTTATTATCAACGTAGGCTTGTCCTGATTTAGCAGCACCACCTACAGCTTGCGCTCCGGCAGTCAACCCGATGGATGCCCAATCTGCTCCCTCACCCTTTTTAACACTTCTCACATTACCCATGTACTGCGACCACTGACCCTGTTTCTGTCTGTTTAATTGAGACACAGTCATAGAGGTGTTTTGCTCTCGTAAATCTTGGTCACGCAACGCTTGTGCTTCGGCATCCCATAAGATGCTAACCATTGATTGACCTTTTGCCCCACTCTCTGCTGATGAAAGTTTTAGGGCAGATTCAACTTTACCTTGTTCAATACTGGCGTTGAAATCTTTAACGGCGTTAGCTTCTAATTCTTGAATAATTCTTTCATTTGTTGCCGCATTCTTGTTGTGCAAATCCTTGCTTGCCAACTTTGCATTTTCTAAATAAAATTTGTTCTGTTGTTCAGCTTTACGGTCTTGCTCCATCCCACCTGCGATTGTTCCGGCAACGGCCAACGCAGCAGAGATGCCCAACATGATAGATACTGGTTCGCACATTGCTTTAAATCTCCTGTTATATTAATCAGGTTTTATCATGACAAATTCATAAAAGGGTTCATCTCCTAATCCAAAGTTTTCTACTTTGCGAGTGAACACGAACCCCAGTTTTTTAAGCCACCTAATGGCTAATTTATTATCACAGTGGACATAATTAACAAGTACTGTGAACTCACGCTGCTTTTTAGCAACCCAAGTCTTTGCCCCTTTTATGAATTGGTTGTTGTGTTCTTTTGTTGTAAATAAACAATCGCTTGTAAGCATCCAAGGAACACCGCTTTTAGGATGAAGCGCATCCACAGCAACACCATACATAGCTACAGGTTTTTCTGTACCTACTTCTACTATGGTGTTACATTCGGGAGACATTCTTTTACTACCCTTTAGTGCTAAAAACGGAGAAACTCCGCTACTGCACATGACCTCATGAGCATCCATTTTTCTCATTGTGTCTGCAAGGGGCTTTAGATCATCGTCCGTTGATGGTCTGGTATAAATCATATGATTAAATCCTGTGTGAATGTGTTTTAAAGTAACCCTCCCAAACGGCACTTTGCAGTTCGCAAGGAAGATAAGATATTGATTCTATTGATATTTTTACGTTTTCTGCATTGCATAACACAGGGAATTTAAACTCCCCAGAGTCTATAGGAGCGTGTCCTAAAACCACAGAACTTTTATCTAAAATCTTACCCGTGAATTCTTTTATTGACGGTTCTCTGTTCAGAGGTTCGACTATTGTTTTGAAATAACCAGAGTTGCTATAAAGTAGTTTAAACGACCTCAGTTGTAATCTTCCAGTGACTTTTTCGTTGTCTTGTTTTACAGCAGGTCTTGAGAATTCATAAGTAAAAAGATAAGGAACACCTGCGTAAATAACTTCACCAGAAGAAAGTAAAGAGGACACCTCTGACTCTAGAACCTGCTTGCCTTTAGATGTAACATATATGGCATCAGGGTCAACATAGGGCAGAGTGGTTACTCCGCTTGCCGTTGACAGTCTAACTCTCCTATCTAACTTAACTCCAAATTTGAATGTTTTCCCGTCACCTGTGTACTCTGTATCATCTTCTGATAGGTCTGTGCTTATGTTTATTTTTTCTAAAAACGACTCCTCGTTTCTTTCTATAATTACCCACAAATCAGAACCAGAGAACTCAGCCGATCTGACAATACCATCAAATTTCCACTCGCTCCAAGCACTTTGTAGTTTGTCTGAACCACTCTTATAATAATTATAAATAAACAAAGTTGATGGTGACCCGTCACATAAAGCAACCAACATAGAAAGACTAGAAGAGGATGTCAGGTGTGTTACTTTTCCTTTTAAATAATTAGGGGTGTGTGCCGTGATTTCTTCAGCGTCCTTTTCATCAGTCACCGAATCTACAACGTACTCTCTAATTCCAGACCAACTCCCTTGCTGTGTTGCAAAGAATATAGACTTTCCTACACTTGTTGGTTTGGCATCAAGGGAAGCTTCATATTGAGTTACAGCATCAATACTGACTGTTTTAGATGTTAAATTGCCATCACTTTTAAGGGAGAATTGAGACAGCGCACTGAAAAGCATAAGCTGATCAGAAAAAGGTATAGCGTGTCTTAGCAAAGATACTTTATTGTTTGAAACAGCAATATCAATCGGATCACCATCTAACAGACTCATCACTGTGGTTCTGAATAAGTTAAAGTACTTAGCAGATTCGCTAAATATTACGTTTTCATCAGAAAGAAAACCCAACCTGTTTTTATAGAAAAATACGTCTGAGATTGTAAAGTTTTCTAAAGATGGTAGGGGGTTTGAATCATTATCCCCGGTTAATCTTTTTGCCCAACTCCCCACCTCTACAAATTGTGAATGGGAGGGTTTAGTTGATGATAGGGTGTGGGTAGAGTAATCGTAGTACTCTCCAGAAGCTTTACAAAAACAAAAGTAACCATCCGGCATTCGTATCAGTTGATGGGGCATTGTAGATGCATCAAACCCGTCAGATATACCACCCTCTACACTTTCTTCCCACAAAGGCTGCCCTGCACCCCCATCCACTGATTTAAGCCAGTAATCGTCTTCTAGCTTTTCATTAGTACCTGAGACTTTGATGTAAAACCCTATAGGTATGTCAACAGCAGGTAGTTTTTTATAATCTTCAATTTGATCTTTAAAAGCAAAGAAGAACTGAGAACCTTTGGAGTCTGAAGCTCCTATTTTAAAATCACTACCATCATTTCTGATTATATGTAAAACGTTGTTGTTAATTCCTACAGAGAAGTGGGATGGTAGAACAGTACTCCACGGATCAGCACTGTTTGGTGCAGTTAAATCGTTGTACAGTTGAGTGGTTATTTGATCCGTTTGAATGTGGGGTTCATGAACGACTGTCGATGAATCTGGCGTTGTGTATCTCGCTCTGCCTACAACAGTACCATCAACGTCTTGTATAACTAATTTATAATCGGTGGAGTAGTCTCCCTGTCTAACATACACTAGAGCTTCTGGGTTTCTTACTATTGTGTTTGTTGAGGAAGCTAAAACCTTTTTGCTTTTATTCACAATAAAGGTGTAATCAGCAACGGTTGTTGCCCCTAACTCCTTTAGTGGGTCAGTAACACTGGTAAGGTAAGACTTGTCAGCTTGCGAGATCACTACGTTTTGTGAAACACCCTCCTTGTCTGCTATAAATACAGGGTCATTGGAGTTGCTAGGAACAACAACAAGGGTATACCACTCGTTTTCATCTCTCCTGATAGTATGTATGAACGTATTACCAACCACTCCACCTAACAACTCTTTGTGTTCTGTGGGCGGCCTTTTCTGAAGACCATTAACAACAGAAGATAAACCGTTGATTTGTTTTTCACACTGGGTCTTACGTCTTACTGAGTCAGGTTGTTGTGAGATGCCATTGATTAAATTTGGAATCGTTTCGTTAACCAACCCCATATGAACCACCTCTCCTGTCTATGACCCTAGAAACGTCATAGTTGTCAAATATACTGTAATCACCTGCTTCAGCTTCAGCACCTCTTAGGTCTGCTAACGCTACTGCTTCATCTACTTCTTGAAATCCGTGAAGTTCTCGTGACCCAAGGATTCTATCTTGGAACACTCTAGCTGCCCTTACAGCAATATATCTTCTTGCAGCTTCAGGTAACTCCTCAAATGCTAGAAGAATTGTTAAGTTCACTTTTACAGCAGAACCTACGACAAAAGAGTGGTTCTTTCTGTTGTATAACTTCAGCCCTCTTTGGATTAGGTCTAATTCTGTTTCACTATTGCTTGGATCAGCAAGCAAAGTGTTTCCGGGCAAATGAACATGACCCGAAGTGTCTTGTGACAAAGGTACATCTATTTCACGATTCCAATGCCATCCGTGTGCCTGTACTGCTCTTGATGTAGACTCCAGAAGAGTTTCTGCCATCTCGGCATCAACAAGACCACTGGCTAAACTATTAACTGGAGCTTCACCAACTGAACTAAGCAGAATGTTAACTGCTTCTAACTTGGTAGTTGGGGTCATCTATTTTTTCCTTTAAAAATAAAAAAAAGGAGCAGCAGAGGAAATAATCCTCTACCACTCCTTTTGGGAAAAGCTTGTGTGTTACTACACAGCGTTTAAACTAATAGCACAAGCAGGTCTTAAAATATTATGACCCATTGCATATTTGCTCACAAACAAAGAACCCTGACGGTTGATCTGGTATTCAGACTCAACTGCAAGGTCTTTCAGTTTAACTGTGGCTGCCGCATCTTTGCTAAAGATTAGACCACGAACTTTGGAATAATTACCAAAGTAAGAACCTGATCTTCCAGTTGCGGTAGGGTCAGAGTCACCGTCTGCGTTTGAGTTCCAAAGTGCAGTCGTACTCATATCCTTTTGAGGAATGTGATTAGACATTAGAATCTTTACGCCACCGATCACTGGTACTTGTCCAGAAGACAAGCTGCCTGATCCACCAACGTCTTTATTCATGTATGCCAATGTATTTACATCACCAGATACGTTGAATAAAGAGTAGTACTGTGCCGGAGGAAGAACACAAACCTTTTCACCTGTGATATCTTTAGAATCAAATTCTTCAAGGGCATCGTAGATAGCTTGTGCGATCTTAGACCCATCTGTTGCGTGAGCAGCAGTTGACCCAAGAGTGATGTTTGAAGTAAATACCTCATCATCAAAGACCCCGATTCCAGAAGCACCAACGTTTGCCGCTGTGATTGAAGCAGACTTAGCTATGATTCTAGCCATGTTCCGATCCATTTGATTCGACAGAGCATTACCTGCTTCTTTCGAGTAAATTGATCTAACATCATAATGGTTCATCAACTCATCTACAGAGTCAATAAATTGACTTGAGATTAGTAGTGAATCTACAGTTACAATGCGTTCACCATGCTTGATCGCATCACCTTGAATCAATTCACCGGGAGTGTGGTATTTAGCTTGCGCTGTACCTACCATTGGGAATTGAGCGGATTTACCTTTACTGATTGTACGAGTACGATGAAGCGGCATGAAGATGTTTCTTTCTTCAAATGCGGTTAAAACCTCTCCGGCATAAAGCTTGAGTAGGAGCGACCTGTCATCACCAGTCGCATTAGTTTGACCCAGACGGGAGACTGTCTGGTTTGTTGGAAATGCCATTGTATTAAGTTCCTGTTGAAGTTAAAAATGTGTTTTTTAAGCGCACACCTTTTCCGCAACACAGGACGCATTGAGATTGTCGATCCGTAGATCGGTCAGAACTTGTTACACTGTGGAGTTTCTTTGGTTATTGCTTTGGGTCTTTAAGAACCGGGTGTCCTTAAAGGATGTTGCTACGGTTAAGTTTCGCAGCAACTTGTTGGCGATATGCCGTGTCAGAATCATAACGAGGGTCTTTCATTGCAGAAGTTAATTCGGCAATAGAATTGAATCCCCCAGTAGTACTCATTGACGTTTCGCCCTGTACTAGGGATGGCTCAGTACCAACGTTGTTGGCGAACCTTGAGTTTAAACCCTCAACAGCAAGTATTATTTGATCAGGATCACCTGAGTTGACTTGCGAGTTAAAGGCATTTATCTCCCCGTTGGATAAATTATTTGTTGCCCACATGACCATCTCTGTGTAGTTTTCTGGACTACCTGTGATTTCGTAGGCTTGATCTTGAATGGAGTCTCTAATAGACTCTTGACCTGCAATGTAGGAGTCAACCATTTCTCTGGATAAACCTCGCTCTTCCCAAAGTCTGTTATAACTTTGTTCTGATAAATCACCGTTTGCAAGGTATTCTTGGGAGAATTCATTGTAGTAACTATCCTGTTGCGATTCGTCCATTGCATAATCGTTTTCGTCATGCTGCTCGTGCGACTCGTCTTCAAGGGATTCTTCCTCCCGATACTCTTTGTTGTGGAGTTTGTTTTCTAATTCGGAGTAGGCATTAGCCATGTCCTGTGGAGAGTTAAACTTTTCCGGCAACCATTCTGGTCTGTCATCAACAGGGGGGTTCTCAAGACCCTCTGCTTTTTCCAACATCTCTGAAACGTGTCCGGCATCTTCAAAATCTTCATCTCCCTGATAGGTTGAAACTTCTTCAGCCATTATTTATCTTCCTTGTGGGTTATTGGTTATTTCTTCTTTTCCCTATTTCTTTGGTTCTTCTTGCTATCCGGGGAACTAGGTCTTTTCTTTTTCTCTTCAGCTTTCTTACGTTTAGCTGAGATTCTTTGAATGTCCTCAACGTAATTGTTGTACTTGTCTTCTTTTCTCTTTCTGCCCACAATACCCTCAATGCCTTTAAGGGATGTGGGTTTGGCAGCAGGTACTTTGTAAGTTTTGTTGCCGACACTTACTGTCTTCTTGCCAGAAGATTTAGCACTAGCTGTTGCTTTCTTCAACTTAGCTGAAGAAGTGTTAGCTCTTTTATTTTTAAGTGCTGTCATTTCCTCATGAAGAGATTTACGAGTAGAGCTGGAATTCTCTTTAGGTTTCTTCTTAATTGAAAGAGGGGAGTTACTAAAGTCTGGCTTAGTGTCTCTAATTTTATCTTTAGAGCTTTTACCTGCCTTACCTTTAGTGGTTATAGAACCAGTGGTAGGTTTAAGACTATACTTGTCGTTCTTCGTGTTTACCTTAACGACACCTGTTCCTTTAAAGTCTGGCTTAGTGTCTCTAATTTCATCTTTAGAGCTTTTACCCCATTTACCTTTAACGCTACTAGCCTTGGTTTTCTCTTCTTTATCCTTTGTGCTATTTTTTGTGTTCTTGTTAGAACCAGAACTTTTACCACCAAACCAATCAGGATTTAATGAGAAAGCACCATAGTCTGATCTAGACTTGCCTTTAGGTGCAGGTTTGGTATTTTTAGAGTTAACCTCTTTAGATACGTTCTTACGCCTTTTTCTTTCAGCTTCCTTTTTCCTTAAAGCTCTTCTTTTAGACTCCGCACGAACCTCTTCGTAGTCGAACTTGTCCTTTTCCTTTTTAAGTGACTCTTCGGTCACTACATTCCTATTCTTACCCATTCTGTTGTCCTTGTTGTGGAATCATTTTCTGCATCATCTCTTTAAGAGCTTCCGGGTCTTTACCAACCCCATCACCCATTGACTTAACCATAGCAGGTGCTGATTTTTCAATCGCCCCTCCCATCGTTTGCATCATCATTTGTTGCTGTTGTTGTTGCTGTATCATTTGTTGCTGTTGTTGCATCTCAGCCTGTAATTGTTCTTGGGTTTTAATTAACCCGTTAGTGTCAATTCCAAGTGAAGCACCAAGACGATCTATGTAATCGTCTAGCATCAAATGTTTAGCAATAATTTCAGCACCAAGCGGTTGAAGAGATTGAATAAAGGTCATTAGATTATTTAAATCATTACCCCTACCAAGTGCTTCAATACCTGTGATGACTCTGGGTTGTAGACTGCCTTTGGGAAATGTGGGCATTTTCCCACTTCTTTCCATCCTATCAAGAATCAGCTTAACAAGCGGCATTTGAAACTCCATAGAAAGAACAGAGTAAACGCCACCAAGTGCCGCTTCTAACTCTTTAGCTTGCATACGAATTTCTTCAGCAGTCACACGTTCAGCATTTCGGGTAACAGAAGAGGACAACAGAAATGCATAACCAAGACGTTCAGTTATGGTTTGTGCCGTGTCTTGAGCAACCCGAAGATCAGCTTGCTTCTGGGTTTGAAGTGTTGAAACATCGTTGGCATCTCCTTGGACAATCCCTCCGTTTGGAGCTTCTGCGAGGGTCTTTAACCGGGTTGTTCCGTTAGGACGTACAAGAAATAAAACTTTAGATGATGCAGCACTTCCCTCAACAATAGCTTGGGTTAATGCTTCCAGTGACTTTAAGTCTCCAAGAAACTCTTCACACAGACCACGCCCATAATCCTCACCAGAGATAGCGGTAAAACGTAACGCTAACCAAGGAGATTTATCGACCGGGTATTCACCAATGGAGGAGGGTATCTTCATTCCTTTCACTTCTTGATGAATGTGGACTTTTCCATCCACTCTACATATGTAGGTGAAGAGGTCTAAGTTCTTAGAATCTTTATATTGGGATTCACCCTCTACCATAGGAAGTAATTCCAGGATTTCTCTAGGCAACATTCTGGGTGAGACTGATTCTTTAACAACGATTTCAAGTAAGTTGCCGTCCGTATCACGTTTGATAACGTAGCGATCTAACCTAAAGACTTTCATTTGGCCTTTACGAGGAAGATGGACAAGCGCATTGCCAGAGACAATAAGCTGTTTGAGAGCTTCAAAAACTGGAACACGGATAGCTGACGATTCTATTTCGCTCATTGCTATACGTTCAAGTTTGGAAAGAGCTTCTTCAGCAGCACCTCTCTTTCCACCTAATTGTTCTAGGTCAAAATCGTCAATTGTTAATCGAAAGAAAGGGGAGTTGGGGGGAAGCAAGGCCATCAACAATTTTGATGCGAGGTTATTCGTTCCTCTACTTCCTACGGATTGATACGGGGTATTGTAAACTGTTGTGCCGGTGTGACCCTCTGGGGGCATTAACATAGGGATTGTTAATTCGGCAGATTCTCTAGCTCTTCTTAGGAAGGACTCACGGGCAGAGATAAGTTGAGTGTATCTACTCTCAGCTTGTTTTGTGCCAGATTCAAGTCCATTAAGGTTGTGCATATGGACTCTCCATTTATTTTATTAGTTGTTATTTTGGTATGGACAGTCCTGATCCTGACCCACCCAGAGCAACACCAGTTACAGAGGGGGATAAAGTTTTCTTGCCAAGAACACCTTTAGTAGTCTTTTTCTTAGCGGTTGGTTTAACATCCCCAGACACGGCATCAGTCTTTTCTATAGGTGCTGCGACTTTTGGAGGTGTTGGAGGTGGTGGATAAACGGTTTTAGAACACAATGGTAAATCTCCTGTTTGTGTTATGAGTTGGTTTTATTCTTTGTTGGGATATTTAATCCGCTGCCAGTGGAATTAACAGAGACACTAGAGTCTTTTTTAATTCTGTAATCACTTTTGCCAAGACGTTTTTTAGCTAACGCTGATTTATCTTTTTCGTTAACTCCCTTTCTTTTTATGACAGGGATGCTGTTGGCATCGGGTGCGCTGGCAGGGGTGGCTGTTACCGGGGTGGGTGGTGGGGCAGAACCCCCTCCTAAACACATATAAGCTTACTCCTCTAATTCTCTATTTAATAAGGATTCTATATAAGAAATTACTATTCTTTGTCCTTGTACCATCCTCAAAGACTCTAAATCAAAATCTCTTCTTTGGGGAACTTTGTCAGGAAACTGGTCATTTAAATGTTCAAGCAACCATAACGGTATGGGTTCACGAAAATAATCTGTACCTCTAGTGGTCACCACCCCCACCCCCCTGACATAGACGTTGCTGAATAATCGGTGACTTTACCCTCAAAGAAGTTCTTGACACTGTCTCCAGAAAGAATGTAATC
>Ga0209494_1001402_pt1 | contig 10582 bp, 9 predicted proteins | sample EN1Hudseemescosm_FD_184628 | JGI IMG/M metagenome (GOLD analysis project Ga0209494, IMG submission 184628) | Methane-oxidizing microbial communities from mesocosms in the Hudson Canyon - EN1B Hudson Canyon (SPAdes) (version 2) | ecosystem: Environmental > Aquatic > Marine > Cold seeps | place... | reverse complement strand
GCAAGCTCGATGCAGACTCCGTGACACTACCTCAAATGACTTGACGGCTTTTCGGATGTAATTCCAGACCCCCTCTGGCGCTACGCACGACGGGTGCCCAGAATTACCTACGCCTAGCGCGGACTACCAGCCCTCGCTTCGCTTTCCAGGGCTGGCAGCGATCGATATCATTTGGGCTTAATGACTTTATGACAAATCGATAAATATCCCCTTCCAAAGAAGGCAAATTTTAGTTTGTCGTTCAACTCTAATTCGCATAGCTGTTTAAATACAACTACACTACCATCAGACAACAACATTTTAATAGACTTTACATGCTCCCTAGTGGTGCCATAAGAAGCGGAGTACGCACCACAAGAATTATTACCAATCATAGCTCTACTCGATGTAGACATATCTGCAGCAAATTTTCAGCCAGATGCCTTCAAGTAATCATTCAAATCATCCTGAATAACTCCTGGCTCAACCACAACTTCTTTATCTTTATGTGAAAATTTGATGATATTCGTAAGGTGTTTAGATACATCAACAATAGTTCCGCTTCCAATTGCTTGACCCGCAATTAAGGTGCCACCAGCTCGCATTGTTAAACACTGCTCATTGCTCAATAAATTTTTAACAGTTTTCACAAGGTCTGTCTGATTTCGTGGATAAACCACATAAGCAGGATTAATTTCAAAGATTGAGGCGTCGGTTGAGTGTGTTGATGTTTTCATTTTTTAATCAAAAAAAAGGGTTGATCATTTTTTCGATTTCTACCATTGTCCTTCTACATGCGCCTTCAGAGCCTCTTTCAAACAACAGTGAATGCAAATACTTTCTCTGATTAATGTAAGACTGATCAATACTAACTCGATTCTTTAAATAATAAATGAATTCTTTTTGTGATTTAAAGATATACCCTGGAAATAGTATCTCCTTCGGCAAATTCAGCCCTCTTTTAATTTCAAAATCATCTATATCAAACTGTGCAAAAGCGAGTGATTTTTTTTCCATCAAATGCTCAAGATAGATTCCAGAATAATCGGTTATTACGACATCAATAAGGTGAAAATATTGCTCTATTTCAGGAAACTTTACTGGTGAAAAATGAATAACATTGCTTTCTAATACCGAATGCTTATCTAGTGTATTTTTATCAGATATTGCATGTTCACGTAAAAATAAAAGAATGTTATTTTCTTTAAGAAAGCGATTCAACTCCTGTAAGTTGTATCCATCTATATTTTCAAGCATAGTCGAATATTTGCTTGACAAATGATCTCTGTGTGTTGGTGCGTATAACACCTTAGTAGACTTGGAAAGATTAATATTAGGCGTATCTATACCTAATTCAGTGAAAATTTTTTCCAGCTGCTTTGTATTTTTTTCATCTTTTAAATTATCACTAGAATGCTCACCTCGCTGAATTCCTAAGATCTTTACTTTTTCTGGATTCAAATTAAAACCGGATGAAATCCAATGCTGCTCAACTCGTGACGAGACAGATACAAGATCAAACCTACTTGGATGTGTTGACCATATCTTTCTCTCATTCTTATTAAAATGCTTAGCCATTATGCCAGCAGATTTTATAGTTATGCCATGAGGTAATAAAACCTCTATGCGTTTTTTAGAGTACAGAAGAGAGCAATAAAATCGCAAATCACCGACACTTGTTACAACTACAACCCTTGCGTGAGCAATTTTTAATAAAAATTTAATATGCTCCAATATATTAGAGTTTTTACTAGGGAGTAAAAAATAATTCTTGCTATTACCAAACTGATTAAGATCTTGTTTGTCTAATAACCATATGGGACTTAATTGATTTTTTTTTGATAGGCAATACCTATACAAAGATGAAGAGTTTCCATTATATCTTCCGTTATATCCATAAAACAATATTTCGTTTTTAGGTCTGACAAATAGAATATCAATTAATTTAATAGGAACAGATAGCACTAAAAATAAACTTCTATTTGAATAAAGAGCTTTAACTAAACCATTTACACTTAATAACTTTCTTACTAACTTAATAAAATACATTGTTATTATCCGTAATTTTTTATTAAATTTTTCTTACTCGATATTTCTTTTAGAAACGAACCAACCCTTTTGTTAAATATAAATTTGACAAAAGTGCGGGGGGATCTCATTAACAACATAATCAAAATAATTCGATACGATCGAATGCCAAATAAATCATAAACTTCAGTAATGTTTTTAAAATTTGGACGCCATATTACATAATTACAATCCGAGGCCCGGTCTAGCAACGCCAAAGCAGCATAGTGTTGTGACCTGCCAATTGCCTCTTGAAATGCTTCCTTTTTTGATATTGCAACATTGTGAAACATTAAACACTTAGGATATCCCACAATAAAAGTTTCGAAAAATCTAAATCTAAATTTTATATTTGGCAATTGAATTCCAACAATTTCTGATGACTCTCCAATTTCATATTCATTTTTAATTATGCTATTAATTACACCAACATGTAAGTAGTTAGTACCCAAAAGACTGTCAAAATTAGACCTTGTTCTTCCCCTTAATGCAACTGAAGACAAAAAACTAGCCCTAAAAAAAGGTTTTATTTTCAAATTACTAAGCATAGGATTAGTAAAATTAGCGCTTTCCATCACTTTATTAGATGTTAGTAAGACATTTACAAAAGACTTAACTCCTTCATCTAATAAATAGTCATCGTCACTTAAAAACCAAGTAAATCTTTTACTTGACAGTATATTTTTAGCCGCATATAAAATTGAACCATCTAACCCAATATTTTTCTTGTTAATCTTATAATTAAATGCCAGGCTACTCTTGTCAAAAATACTTTTCATTGAAAGCAATATTTTTTGTGTACCATCTGTAGAAGAATTATCTATCACAATAATATTTATATTTTCCAAACCTTCTAAAGACTTGCATAGAAATAAAAGCGTTTTGCGTAGAGATTCAACCCTGTTATAAGTCGGAATAACTATATTCACACCATCATTAACCATGATTGCCTCTTGAAACGCTTTCCTTTAATTTTAAATATTCGCTGTTGTTAAATAGTTCATAACAAAATATCATTACAAGAAGTCCGGATACAATTGATATTATTAATTCATAAAAATAGCTAAAATCTAAATAATTTTGAATTACATTTACAATCAAAAACATTAATATAGAAAAGAATATCGGCTGCCAAATATCAGATACATATTCTGATAATTTGTACTTAATAATTTTTCCAGAAATTGCAGCGCTTATTATAAAAGAAATAAAAGTATGCATGATTATTGCAATCAACATCTCTTTCATTCCGATAAATACACCTATAAACAAGACAGCGATAATAAGAAAAATCTTGACCAACTCAATAGTGAGATAAATATTCATTCTCCCATGGACTTTAATGATATTCATGTTAATCGTATCAAATGGTAGCAACACACCGGAAAAACATAGATAAAGCAGAATATCAGCAGATGGAAGCCACTTTTCCCCTATTAAAGTCACTATCAATTCTTCTGAAACGCTGGCCATACCCATCATAATTGGAATTGAAATGACAGCTGTAAACTTTATAATTTGTATATTACTCCGGCGTAGAGTTATTACTTCGTCTTGAATTTTTGAAAGTAAGGGGTAGGCAACTCTCATAATTATTTTACTCAGTATTCCGGCTGGTAAATTTTTCAAACTATCTGCCCTTGTAAAGTAACCTGCATTTGTGATTGAAAAATATTTACCAACTATTACCACATAAGATTTTGTGTATAAGATATTTGCGAGGTTGGCAATCGAAACCTTTATACCAAAATTCATATGCTTGATAATAGATTGATATGAAAAGTTAAACCCAGGCCTCCATTTAACTTTTACCCACATAAACACCATAAGCAACAACGGGTTTAACAATTGCATTGTTACCAAGCTCCATATACCGTACCCATTTTTAGCCATTAATACACCTAATAATCCAGCAATTAACATTGCTGATATGGATAATTTTGCCTTAAGTTTAAAATCTAATTTCTTTGTTATGATAGTGCTATTGATAGTCATCAATGCATATATCAAGGGGGAAATAGACATAACTTTTGTCAAACTATCAAGAATAGGATTTTCATAAAATTTTGCTAAAAACTCTGATGAAAAGTATAGTAAGGTGGAGCAAATTAACGCTATTAGTATAGAAAAATAAAATACACTATCGTAATCCAATTTTGTAACTTTTTGATCTCGTATAAGTGCATGACTGAGCCCAGAATCAACAAAAACATTAGCGATCAAAGTGATAAAAACTATAATTGCCATACTTCCAAAGTCTTCAGGAGACAGAAGTCTTGCTAACAAAACCCCAAACACCAGGCCCGTTATTTGCGATCCACCAGTATTAATAGCACTCCAGAAGAATGATTCTGACATTTTAGATTGAGACAAAATTCTTCTCTTGTTATTGTAAAAATCTACCAAAGTTAAGATCGGTCGGCTCATCAACCTCTATCCAGCCACTATTAATATACACAGGGGTTAGTGGCATAATATTATCGGCTATCATTTGGAGAAAGCTTGTCATATACATATTTTCATAGTCCTTGCCATCGTATAAATCTCTTTTATCTAGATTTTCATAATAGTCTTTTACTTGCTTAACCACGTCACTTCTAATCTTGATAAGTCCGATATATTGCCCCTCTATATCCTCATAAGAGTTTGGCTTCTTACCAAGCTCTTTAATGCTGCCATTTTCGTCTATTTTAAGAGTCTCAACATCTCGCAATGGGTCATCCATTCTTGCCTCCCAATATGCCCTCCAATTTTTATCGACGACGACATTCACCTTGTCATTTGACTGCTGAATTTTTATCAAAACATCATCGTTGTAAACAATGTCCCCGTAAGATATGAGAATATCTTCCTTGCCGTCAAATAGTTCGCTAGCGCAAAATAAAGTTGACACCATATTTGTGCTGTCAAATAGTGGGTTGTAGAACTTCCTGATACCACCAAAGTCAATTTTTTCTTCTAAGTACCCACCAATCACGTTAATATCCATAACGTTGAATTTTGCGAATAAATCCAACTGATGTTTAATGAGTGGCTTATTATTTAACTCGACCATGCATTTTGGCTTGCTATCTGTTAGCGGTCTAAGCCTCGTTCCTTGCCCTGCAGCCAATATAATTACCCTCATAACTCTCCTTTAATAAAATATTGTATTAATTTCCTGTCAAAAACTTTTTGCTGCCTTTCTGGGTGCCATTGAACCCCGAGAAGGGTTCTGCCCTCATTGGTAACCGCCTCAATCAAACCTTCTTCGCTGGTAGCCAATACCTCAAGGCCATCGCCGTCTAATAAATCATCTGCGGTAATAGCTTGATGGTGAAACGAGTTCGTTATTTGATTGTTTAAGTCGGCTCTTTTTGAAATCAGTTTATGGTTTTGATTCACATGTCCCTTCACATTGTGCGTTAGGCTGCCACCTAAAAATACATTAATAGCATGGAAGCCTCTACATATGCCTAAGACTTTGACGCCTTGCTGAATTGCAATATCGAATAGTTTTTTTTCAGTCTTATCTCTTTCTGGGTACACATCGTCTAAATTTTTATTTCCATTGTAAAGACTTGGATCAACATTATTACCTCCGGAAAAGACGACCAAATCAATTACTTCGTCAAAGTATTGCTCAATGGCATTGCTGTTATTTGGCACTAAGACAACCAAAAACCCTAAACTCTCTAAGAACTCTATGTATTCATAGGCAATAGAGTTTCTATACTCTGTATAAGAATCCGCCTCCGTTACTCGCATACTAAGTAAAGCCTTCTTCACTAAATGCCCCTTATTTTTTTATTTGCACAGTCTAAATTAACTTTGTTATATTTCCTTACGTTGTTAAATATTTTACTACCACACCCAATGGCTGCAGGTAAATCAAATTCTGCACATCGAATCGACATATGGGAAGCAACACCGCCGTACTTTGTTATCAGTCCTTTTATATTATGACTAAATATCCAATCAAAACCTGGATCAGCGCTTTCAATGCAAACAATTTTGTTGTCTATATCTTCATTATTGCAGCCCGTTAAAAGCACGGCTGTTGCGGTTATATTGTGATGAGTGATGAAATTTGGTGTCATAGCCGGGTAATGGAACATTTCCACATCCGTTGGATTGAATATTAACTCTGGTAGTTGTAGAGAACAGGTAATTAGATGAGTGCTCTTGTTTCTCTCAATACTATCAATGAGCTCACTCTCAAGATTTAATCGACTTGATCTGTTTCTATACTTTAGCAATACGTCTAAATCAAGGTGACTTAAATCATTTTCACTTAAGTCGTACTCTTGGCCAATAGTGGTTATCAAATCCAGAACTACACTTAGGCTTTTAGTGAATTCAAATTTAGATTGTTCTCGAGCTTCTGTGGATTTAATAATAAATTGCATCAATGTCTCAACATCAAAATTTAGATTAGATTTTAAAATTTCACGATTTATCTTCTCTTTTGTATCCTTTGAAAACTTAAATTTATTGTCCGCTCTCGAGTTATTTTGATTAGCATTGAAATCAATATAATCGTCAAATCCATTATCGTAAGATTTTGAAGTTATATCGTAAGTCCCTGGTCGCAAATGACCATATCGATCAATAAAACTTTCCTTACTGAGTTGCTTTCTAGATAACAAAAAGAAGTCATCCATAAATTCTTTAGCAACGGTATGGATTGATTTAAAGAATTCATCGTATTCAAACACTTTAATACTGTCTTTTTCCAATAAAGACTTTAGCAAAATAGAGCCAATAAACCCACACCTTGCCAAGTTTGCAAAAGGCAATGTTCCGTATTGTTTGCAATCTTCCAAAAGATGGTATATTTTGGTTATATCATCGACATTTGAACTTAATACCTTCTCCCTTCTTCGCGCAAGTGAAAGTGTTTTATCTATTTCTTCTACTATTGATAATGTTTGTCCTGTGATAATATTTTGAGTCAGATTTTTATATGCGCTTACTATTTTTTCACACTCAATCTCACTAAATCCATTATCTAAAAGGTCTTTTACTTTCTCATCAAAAGCAAAGTCATAGGCTGTAATTACAACCAAGAATTCGACTTTATCGTGATTTTGCGGATACCTTTCAAGTTTGCAGATAAAGTAGTTTACTAATTTTACAGATAAATCATCAGGCAGTTCATTGGGTATGAATGTATTAAAACTCATTTGAATATCCACATAAGGCTTGCCGCCTAGCGAAACCAAACCTGAATTATTAGTATTTTTATAACCTAAGAACGCTCTACTTTGCGCCCAAACACTGTCGGTAATTAAGTAACGATATAAGTCAAATGACAAAGCCTTTGGGTTTGTTCCGATAATTTCAGCAGGGTTCCAATCGGGCATCACGCCATACGATTTTTTGCTGCCCAACAAATTAACACTCCCTACCCCAAGCATCTCTTTGATTTTGTTGATTTCAGATAAGATATCTGCTGAGTCAACCATCACACTTGCTTTTTTTGCCGCTATTGGCCTAACTTGTAATATGTACAATTGCTTGCCGACAAAAGCAAACTCAACATCGATAGCATCGTACTTTGTTACATCTTCAATTTCCTTGATTGCACTAATTAACGTAGATAGTCTGTTATCTTGAATAGCAGAGGTACAGTTGTTGTAGCAAATAAAGGTATTTAAGTTGCTCCCATTTCCAGAGGTTACTGACTCCGTATTGCTACTCTTGTCGTAGTTAACGGTGTAGTAGGGGGACGATGTTTGCAAGTTTTTACTGAGCACAACGCCACTCATGGTGACATTTTCAAGGTAAGGCTGAACTAATACCTGGTTGTTATTATTTTGCGCTTGACTATTCTTTTTGTAGCTTTCTCCAACAAGCCACAAGGCATCCTTTAAGGCATCGACACTGTCTTTGTCAACCTTTAATATACTTTCATAATTGCCAGCCATGGATGATTTTTCTGTGTCTTCGTTTAATGCTGAACTTCTCACAACTAACAATTTAGAACTTAGCTTATTTTGAATGTCTTGTACGATAATTTTTTGATTTTCCGCGTACTGACCCACAGTAAATGTATACTGCTCTAGGACTTGCGATTTTTTGAGCTTGGGCTTTAGGTCATTTAAGGTTTCAGCTTTAGTGCCGAATTTAAAATGCCTCATGTCTTGAACTGAGTCCAGTTCTGCCCAATTCCCAGAGACATCGATAAAATTAACGTGATTTTCTTGAGTTGCGCTATTAATTAAATCTAGCAAAGTTGCCTTTATGTTTTTCCCCAACAGGTCTTTGGTTAATGATTTAATCCTGTTGAGTTCTTTTCTCGGTATATGCAACAAGCCAGAAAACTCACCAAGAAGCCTGCCTTCGCTGTCAATAACTTTCTCAATGTTGTTAAGATCTCTATTTTCGTACCTCGTCTTCCACAACGAGTCATAGAAAACATTGACTCTATCCTGCTGAATTAACTTTAGCGTCTCGTTACTGTGAGCAACATCTGAATACGATATAAAACTATCGCTATTAAGCATAATGAATGCTTTTGATAATGAATATAAGCTTTTGGTATCTTGCCATTTTTCATTGTAGAAATAATTTAAACCTGGATGCTTTTCCATGATTTGAAGTATCTCAAATCCACCGACAAGATATATATCGACTGCAGAGTTATTGCTGAATGTGTCTACCAAACCAGCCAATACGGTCTTGTTGTCAACGGTTCGCAAACATTTTGGAATTTTCTCTATTGAATTTTTATCTTTGCCTGCTGCTAGAATGATGTACTTCATGGTTCAGCCATCCTTAATATGAACAACCATAGCATGTATGCCATTAACCAAATCAAACTCTGGCCTCCAGCCCAACTTTAGCAAGGCCATATTGTCGTTGTCTATATCCATAATTTCGTCCAAATTATTACTCTTCGCCCCAAAAAGCAAAACCTTGTTAACGCTTTGAGTGTTATTAAGGATCTCATTCCCCATAACAAGACAAAACTCTTTAACCGTGTGCTTGCGCCCTGTGGAAACATTAAACTCTTGCATTGACTCAAAACCCTGACCATTCAGCATAATGGCTTCGTAGGCTTTAACCACATCTGAAACGTAAATAAAATCACGGAGTTGAGTGCCTGTCGTTAATTGAATATTTTTGTTTCCGTCACTTAATTTATGAAATAACCACATTGAAAACTTGTCATCGGAGTCGCCCTCGCCATAAACGTGATGAATTTTCATATTGGCTATTTGAATGGACTCTTTTTTTAAGGACAACCAATCCAAAAAGTGTTTTTTTGTGGTTGTATACTCTGAAAGATACGATTGAACAGTGTTCTTATTGTTGAAAAAAGTATCCGTATTTATAAAAATATCTATGTTGTACTTTATCGACAATGAAATCAAATTTAGTCCAAATATTATGTTTGTTTGGATTAAATTTTCATAATTTTGTTTTTTACCATAGCAAGTGGCTAAATGCATAACCACATTTATCTTTTGATCCTTGAACACCAACTCAATAGACTGCTGATCAACATCGTAAGTCGTAACCTTGTCAATAATTTTGACAATCCTAGAAATATCCGAGCTAGTTCTTTTAAGAATAACAACCTTGTATTTTCTTTTAACAAGGTACGCGAGTAAGTGACTACCCAGAAAACCAGTTGCCCCTGTTAGCAAGATTGTTTTCATTTCAGGATTAAGATAAAAAATAAGATACAAAAGATTGTGCAATATAATCCAACTGTTCTTCTCCTAACGCCGGATAAATACCCAGCCACAAAGTTTGGTTCATGGTTATATCCGTATTGATTAAATCACCTGAAATTCTGTATTCAACATCTTGAAAATAAGGTTGTTTAGCCAGATTCCCTGCAAATAATAATCGGGTGCCAATTTTATGGCTATCTAAATGTTGAATAAATGCAACTCTATCCACGCCTTTCTTTAAAGTCACGGGAAATCCAAACCAAGAAGGTGTTGAATTTGGTGTTGCTTCTGGCAAATCGATAAACTTAGTTAAACCGTTTAATTTATTCTTAAGATAAACAAAGTTTTCATTACGCTTTTTGATAAATCCTGGCAAACGTTCTAATTGCGCCAAACCACATGCTGCTTGCATATCAGTGATCTTCAAATTATAGCCCAGATGAGTATACGTATATTTATGATCATAGCCTTTAGGTAATGCACCCTTCTTAAAACAAAACCGTTTACCACACGTGTTATCTTTACCGGGAGGACAAAAACAATCTCGACCCCAATCACGAAAACTCTCTGCAATTATTTTAAGCCTCCGGCTATTTGTAAAAACAGCGCCCCCTTCGCCCATGGTTATATGGTGGGCTGGGTAAAAACTGAGTGTTGCTATATCGCCCCATGTTCCGACCATTTTTCCATCAAACTTGGCACCCAAAGCATCGCAACAATCTTCTACTAACCACAAATCATACTTTTCACAAATCGCCTTAACTCGAGCCAGATTAAAAGGGTTACCCAATGTATGCGCCAACATAACAGCCTTCGTTTTAGGTGTAATCGCAGCCTCAATCAACTCCGCATTAACATTATGTGTTTTCAAA
>Ga0209494_1001391_pt1 | contig 10607 bp, 16 predicted proteins | sample EN1Hudseemescosm_FD_184628 | JGI IMG/M metagenome (GOLD analysis project Ga0209494, IMG submission 184628) | Methane-oxidizing microbial communities from mesocosms in the Hudson Canyon - EN1B Hudson Canyon (SPAdes) (version 2) | ecosystem: Environmental > Aquatic > Marine > Cold seeps | place... | reverse complement strand
GACAATCTTGAACGCGGATGGTGTGGGAACAACGGTTAATATTAACACTAGGATTAGACCCAACGGACAAGGTGGCGTTGAGGTTGGGTCTACCTCAAGTGACGCATATTTACACAGCCTTGTTGACGGCGGTAGCATGGTGCTAAGTACGCGGCATGGCTCAACAGACACAGAACGTATGCGAATCGACGCATCGGGCAATGTTGGTATTGGCGTTACGCCTACTGCTAAACTTCAAGTTAGTGGTGCAACGATTTTAGGTACTCCAGCTACCTTTTATGTAGGTGATGATGGCGGTTCGTTAGGGGCATTTTTAAATGAAACTGCAAACGCTCCTATGCGATTTCACACGTCTGGCTCAGAACGTATGCGAATCGACTCAGCAGGTCGGGTCACGATGCCGTATCAGCCTATGTGTTGGCTAGATGGTAATTCAAGTGGTGTTAACTATTCAGCAGGGGATACTCTGAAAGCATTTACCGCTTCTGTTAACGGGGGTATGACTTGGAATAGTTCAAATGGTAGGGTAACAGTTCCAGTTAATGGGTGGTATCAGTGGAATGTTTTTATATATGGCTATCACTCAGGACATACCAGAATACAGATGTATCACAATGGGGTGCGAAGGGCACTCGGTCACGATAATGTGTACAACACGCAGGATAATACTATATCATTTTCAATCGTCTTACCCATGTCAGCTAATGACTATGTGCATCTGAACACAGACTACTCAGGCAACATATATATGGGAACTGGTCATAGTGTCTTCTCAGGACACCTAATCGGCTAATCAAATACAAAGGAAAAACAATGACAATATATACAATCGAACTAACCGATGCCGAAACTAAGGCAATGGAACACGTTGCTCTAGACGTTCAAGATTGGGCTGACAATGCACTCAAGAACAGAGCAAGAATAGCGATGGATGAAATCTACCAAGCTGAAGTTGCTCGTATGACTGCTGACCCTGAGATAACGGCAATCCCTGCTGACAAGGAAGCTGTGGTTCTGAGTGCTGACATTAAGTCTGCGGCACAGAGAAACGCTGAAGCAGAGTTAGCAACACCAACTGAATAAGGACCAAGAAAATGGCAGATACCACCACAACGAATTACTCGCTAACTAAGCCCGAACCTGGCGCCTCGTCGAATACATGGGGTGAAAAGATCAACAATGGCCTCACAACGATTGATACCACCATCAAGGCGGTATCTGATGTGGCGAACGCGGCAGCGGTCAAGGCAAGCAACTTATCTGACTTAGCGAGCGCAGCGACTGCCAGAACTAACCTTGGCATAGCGAACCACGAACTGGTAACGGTGAACTCGGCGGGCCACCTTACGACGGCTGGCAACATAACGGCGACAGGCACGATTGACGCGACTAGGTTGTCGGGCAACTTGCCAGCGATCAGTGGGTCGAATCTGACTGGTATTCAGCCCTTTCCGTCAGGCACGAAGATGGTGTTTTTCCAATCCGCAGCTCCAACAGGTTGGACTCAAATCACATCCCATAACGACAAAGCATTGCGCGTCGTGTCGGGGAGTGGCGGTGGCTCTGGTGGTACGAACAATTTTAGTTCAACACACACCCACTCGCATGGAAACACAGGCTCAACAGTTGCACCAACTCAGGCTCACACACATTCATTTGACGATATGTACTACCCTGAGTCTGGTAGCACTAGTGACACGGCAAGTGGCAACACTTCCTTTAAACCCTCAAGGAATAACTTTAGAGGGTCGGGCGACACTGATGGAGATAACGATTGGCTAGATTACTACACCCACAACACAAAAAGCACAGGTGGGTCATCAGGCCACACTCACACAACTAGCAGTAAAACTATTTCAGCATATAAATATATTGATGTCATCGTGTGCAGTAAAAGCTAATGGAAATTAAAACCACCTGTCCATTGGGGAGCCAGTGCGAAGAGATAAAAGATAACCAGATGCATCGTTGCGCTTGGTACACCAAGTTAGTCGGCGTGAATCCAAACACCGGAAAAGACGTAGATGACTGGTCCTGTGCCATTGCGTTCATGCCGATGCTACAGATTGAGATGGCCAACACGAACAGGGGTCAGACCGCAGCGCTAGAGTCGTTCCGAAACGAAACTGTTTCGGGGCAAGCACAGTTCAATGAGATAATGTCACAGGCGACAAACCGACTGGAGAATTAGATGCCAATCCTACCAATCAAAATACCCCCCGGTGTTTATAAAAACGGCACCGAGTACCAGGCGAAAGGACGGTGGTCAGATGCTGACTTAGTACGCTGGCATGAGGGTGCGATGCGTCCAGTTGGTGGTTGGCGACAACACACCACCACGACGTTCAGCGACAAGGCCAGAGCGATGTTAGCGTGGGGCGATAACTCCGGTGATCGGAAGATGGCTATCGGCACAGCGTCAAACCTTTATGTCATGGGTGAAGACAAAACGATGTATAACATCACCCCGACAGGTCTTGCGACTGGTAGCGTGGATGCGTTCAAGGCAACTGGGTATGGTTCCCAGCTTTACGGTAAACATAACTACGGAACAACGCGCCCTGATACCGCAACGTACCAACCCGCAACCACCTGGTCACTCGACAATTGGGGAGAGAACCTCGTCGCCTGTTCAACGTCAGATGGAAAGATCCACCAGTGGTCGTTAGTGTTCGCAACCGCAGCGGCGGTAGTAGCTAACGCGCCAATAAGCAACCAGGGTATTGTTGTGACTTCGGAGCGGTTTCTTTTCGCACTGGGTGCCGGAGGCAACAATCGTAAAATCCAATGGTCAGACCAAGAAGACAACACCGCATGGACACCTAGCGCTACTAACCAAGCTGGTGACATTGACCTCATTACTGATGGCGCTATTCAGTGTGGCACTAGGGTAAGGGGCCAGACGCTCATCCTCACATCTACCGATGCTCATGCAGCGACTTACCAAGGCGCTCCGTATGTTTATGGATTTGAGAAAGTCGGATCAGCGTGTGGTGTGATCGGGCCTAAAGCCGTTGTCTCGGCGGATAACTTCGCGGTTTGGATGGGCAAAAAAGCCTTCTTCTATTACGACGGTTATGTGAAGGGGTTAGACTCTGACATTGCCGACTTCATCTTCAACGATATTAACGAAGATCAGCGCTCTAAAGTCTACGGATTGCTAAACAACCAGTTCAACGAAGTCTGGTGGTTTTACCCCTCTGACGGCTCCATAGAGTGTGACAGTTACGTCACTTGGAACTGGTTGGAGAACCACTGGAATGTAGGTAAGTTAGACCGAACAGCGGGTGTGGATAGAACGGTATTCCGTTCACCGCTATTCGCTGGAACAGATAGTTATGTGCATGAGCATGAAACTGGGTTTACTTATGATTCGAGAATTCCTTATGCGGAGTCTGGACCACTAGAGATTAGTAACGGTGAGAACGTGATGAATGTCACCGGTATGATTCCAGACGAGACTAACTTGGGCGACGTACAGGCGCGGTTCAAAACACGATTCCACCCAACCGCTACCGAGCGAACTTACGGGCCATACTCAATGACCAACCCAACATCTGTCCGGTTCACTGGGCGGCAAGTTAAGATGCGTGTGGAGTCGGCGAAGAACACCGACTGGCGTGTGGGTAATATGCGGCTAGAAGGTAAAATAGGAGGTCGTCGATGAAGTTACCGCGACCACCCAGTGATTACTCAGTGCCATACGAGTCGCAGCGCAATCTGCTGATCGAGCTGGACTCACAGAGCAACTTGAAGAGCAATCGAGATATCGAGGTCGGCGGTGGTCGGTTAATCCTGACTTCTGCCAACGGAACACGGTACGCACTTTCAGTTAACAACTCCGGTAATCTCTCAACGGTGGTGGTGTGAAGCTGCTTCAAGTCCCTGTCGAGCATCTTCACCAAGCGTGGCCTAAGATGGTGCCATTCTTGGAAGAGGTCGCGCCACACGGCAACGGTGAGGGGTCGGTTGAGCAATCGAAAGTGTCGCTTATTAATGGCAGCAGCACCTCCATTGTTGTGGTCGATGACGCTGGAGAGATGCTTGGCGTTATTGTTGGTGAGTGGAAGATGACACCAGGTAAGCGCATCTTTTTCATCACAGCATGGGCGGGTGGTAATGCTATGCCGGACGAACTGTACGCAGATGTAGAGCGATGGGTTAAAACGAACGGCGGCACAGCGATGCAGTGCGCGGTTAGAGATTCAATGGGCAGGATGCTAAAACAGAGATGGAATTATGAGAAAGTTTACACAATATATGAAAAGGAAATAGTATGAAAATGCTGAAGAAATCAATCTACTCGCTGCTACCTTCGTTAGCATTTCTGACGTTCAGAGGTAAAGGGGGTGGTGGTGGTCCACAGAACTCAACGAGCGTGGCTCGACAAGATCTCGATCCCGATGTCAAAGCTAAGTGGTTGGATATGTATGGTACTGCTGAGACTGTTGCCGACCGACCGTATGTGCCGTATACCGGTGACATGATTGCCGGTTTTGACCCTTTGCAAACCAAAGGTTTTGGGATGTACGAAAATGCCCTGGGAACAGGCGCGGGTACGCTCAACGATGCGATGTTAGCGGCGGGTAAATCCGCTGGGTATACCCCAACCGATGTTAGCTCAAGAATCATGGGGCAGAACTTTGCCGACTATATGAATCCTTATACTGATCAGGTTGTTGATACCGCCATGCAAGACATGGAGCGTCAACGGCAGATGATGATGGGCGACATTGCTGGATCTGCACAGGCGGCTAATGCCTTTGGAGGCTCACGGCATGGTATTGCTGAATCAGAGACGAACCAAAGAGTCGCCGAGGAGATGGGTCAAGTTTCAGCCCAACTTCGGGACCAAGGGTTCAACACGGCGCTGCAAGGATTTATGGGCGATTCAAGGTTAATGCAATCTGGTGATATCGCTAACCAAGCTGCGGGGCTTGACGCTAACCAACAACAGCAGGGTGCTGCACAACTACTCGCTGGACTCTCAGGGGTTGAACGCGACCAAGCGTTTGGTGATTCGCAGATGATGGTTGATTTGGGTGCCGAGAAACAGGGCATGGCTCAGTCTGAACTGGACTTGGCTTACCAGCAGTTCACTGAAGAACAGGATCACCCATTGCGGCAGTTGGAAACATTGATGTCTGCCTACGGTATCTCGCCGCAGATCTCTGGCACCACCACAACTACTACGAAAAGCTGATGAGTGACTTAGCGCTAAAAGATAAGATCCTTGAGCTTGAGGACAAAATCGCAGCGATGCCACAGATCGAGGGGAAGGTGGATCACATCTTTTCCGATGGACTATATGCTCGAACACTTTATATTCCAGCAGGGTCAGTGCTTACAGGGAAAGTCCACAAGCGTGACCACATCAACTTCCTGATGAAAGGCACCATCAGGGTGATGACCGACGAAGGTATGAAGCTGTTAGAAGCACCTCAAATCATCTCATCGAAGAAGGGAATAAAAAGGGCGGGATTTGCGATTACGGACACGGAGTGGACAACGGTCCACGCGACTACTGCCACCGACGTTGACTCCGCAGAGGACGAGTTGGTGGAAGAGAGTAGACCGCACATTTTAAAGTTACTGGATGACCAGAAGAAAATAGGAGAAGAATTATGAGTTTCATGGCAGCGTTAACAGCAGCAGCACCAGTGTTAATTCCAGCGGCAATCGGTGCAGCCGGTGGCGCGGGTATAGGCGCTCTCACCAGTGAAGACGGATTCAGTGACGACGGTTGGTGGAAAGGTATGCTTGCCGGTGGGTTAACTGGTGGTATCGGTGGAGGCATGGGAATGTTCTCTCCAGCGGGTGGGGGTTTGATGGGTGGTTCAAGCATACCGTCATCTGCCACTACTGGATTATCGAACGTATCTCTAGCTAACGCCCCAGCAGCCGGTGGCCTTGACGCTTTTATGGCTTCAATACCAACTCATGGATTAAGTAGCCCCATAACGGCAACTCAGGGTGGGACATTAGGTAATTTCCTTGGGTCAACATCGGGACATGGGATTAACTTCCTCGGCGCTCCGACTAACTCCATGTTTGGAGCGCTTAGCGAAGCTGGGCGAGGGAATCTAGGTGCGCTAAGTCCATCAAACGACACCATGATGAAAGGTCTTCTCGGATCACAGATATTCAAAGGCATGACGAAGGAAGATCCTAAAAAAGAATGGACACCACAACAGGCTCGGATATCGCCAGTCGGCAAGATGGGAGCGCCAATGCAGTTATCTCGCCGAGGCGGTCAACCAGGTGGAGCCTTCATGGGTGGCGGGCCAAGAGGATCGCTAGGAAAAAGGAGTTACAGCTAATGGGATTACTGGATATGTTTGGTGGCAGTGATGCCACACCAACACCAACCGGTGGGGGTATGTTTGACGCATACTCGCCACAGAACCAAACCAACTTACAGATGGCAATGATGGCCGACATCGTGGGCAACGTCATGGGCAAAGACGTTGGCGCGATGCAGACAGCCATGCCATTGGTAGAGAACTCTAGGAAGTTGCGGTTGCAGAACGAGCAGCGAACTGCCGCGCAGAATATGTTGGGCGGTGGGGCTTCTGGGGATGGAGTTAGCGAGTGGATGACTCCGCAGCAGAAAGCGGCCATCGCAGCTATAGCTAGAACCAACCCTAACGAAGCGCTGAAGATGATGTCTAATATGAAGATGCAGTACGACTCCGCTGGAGTGGCTCTGAATAAGAATCTGTTCTCACAAGAGTCAGGGTTGCGAGGGGAGTTCCAGAAATTAACTAAAGACTTCAGAGGTGTACAGGAATCGTTCGGTAGAGTAGTTCAGTCAGCGGAGCCTGGTCCGAATGGTCACCACGCAGCGGGGGATTTAGCGTTAGTGTTTAACTACATGAAGATGCTAGACCCAGGATCTGTAGTAAGGGAGGGCGAGTTTGCAACAGCCGCAAAAGCTGCCGGACTTGGCGAGACTATGATAGCCGCGATGAAGAAAGTGGATAACGGCGACATACTCACCACATCTATGCGTAAGGATTTTGTAGATCGGTCGTGGAAATTGTACAGCGAGGCGGCGCGGGGTTTTGAGGCTACATCCGGCGAGTACGTTGATCTATCGAAGATGTACCAAGGTGTAGACCCATCTAAAGTTGTTACGTCAGATCGGAGATACAAGGACGACTGGTTTAAGCCTTGGTTTCAAGGGTTGGGTGGGAGTCCGGCGGGTGGGGGTGTTCCAAACGTTGAGCAATCCATAAGACAGAAGGGAGCAGCCCTGTTATCGCCCGATATACCAGCCGTAAATCGACCCACTAGAATATCAGGTCGTAACAAGCCTCGCACGAATACAAGTCGGAAGGAGAACGTAGATCCGAGAGCGGCTGAAAAAGAAGCCTTAATTACTAACTTTCTCAAGAGTTTACCAGGAGGTTAACCATGAACGCAGAACTTCAGCAGCAACTTCTGGTGGCGTATCGCGCGGCGCTGAGTAACGGTAATAATGAAATGGCGGGCAAGTTTAAAGATATGATTGCCGAAGAGGTAGCGGGTATGTCCGGCCTTGAGCAGTTCGGCGCCGGGGCTGCGGTGGGACTAGATAACCTAGTGCGTGGAGCATCTCAGCGGGTCGGTGCGTTCTTACCAGAGGCAGTGTCTGAGTCGCTTGGACTAAAGCCAGCGAAAGGTGCCGTAGAGATTAGGCGACAATCTCAGGATGCGCTCATGGATACCATCCCAGGGATGATCGGGTCTGTCGTACCGGAGATGCTTGCAACTGGCCCTGGTGTTGGCGTAAAGGCCGCAGTGGGCGCTGGATCGCTCATGGGCTTGCTACAACCAACCAACGATGACGAAAACGCACTATTTAACGCTGGGGTAGGTGCTGCCGGTGGCGCTTTTGGAGAAGGCGCGACCAAAATATTATCAGCGCCATTCAAGTCGGTGTTGAGTCCAGAGCAGCGGATATTAGCAAGAAAAGCCGAGCAACTTGGAATTAAATTAGACCCCGCGCAGAAGAGTGGTAACCGCGCATTAGGTTATCTTGATTCGGCGTTAGGCGATATGCCATTCACATCAGGAGCGCAGAAGATCAAGAACGAAACTCAATACGGTCAGGTGAACAGGGCAATATCTAAGACGTTTGGCGCTGATACTGATAAGTTGAGTGGCGAGCTATTTCGGGATCACCAGAAGCTAATTGGTGACGAGATGAATGAGATAGCTGGTCGCAATGTTATTGATTTGGACGAAGACTTGATTACCGGACTGGTGGATACAGTTAAGAAGATCGCTGACGAGAGTATTGATCCTCAGAAACTAAAATTAGTTAAGAGCATGACGAAGGATCTTTTAGAGGCGCGAAAAGATGGTGTGATCCCAGGTAACATCTATCGCAAATTCAATACTAGAATAACTGGGGCAATAGATAAACACGCGGTAGCATCACCCGATCTAGCACACGATCTGAAGGCATTGAAAGATGTGGTTGACGAAGGTGCATCTAGAAGTATGGACTCTGTGGATCTAGCTAGGTTCGGTGAATTGCGGGGGTTGTATTCCAACCTTAAAACCGCAGAGGGTTCGTTCAAGAAGACTAAGGGACTGTCACTTAGTAGACTAAGACAACTTATCGACAAGGGAAAAGGTCAAGAGAATCTCGCGGATATAGCGGAGATATCCGACACGTTCCTTCGTCCACCACCAAACTCAGGAACCGCGCCAAGGAACGAAGCAATGCGGTGGTTAGCCAATCCACTAACGGCTGCTGGTGGTTATGCTCTAGATCCTACGGTTGGTGTAGGTCTTGGTTCTGGGATAGCGGCATCAACTGTACTGCGTAATTTAATGGACCCATCAACCAAGACGAACGCACTCGGTAAAATTATCAAGTCGAAGTACCCAACCCAACTACTCTCAAGGGGTGGATCGGCTGGACTACTTGGATCCACGGAATAAGGACAATAAATGGACAAAGAGCAGTGTAATCGGCAAGGGCGAGAATTAGTCCTCCATGCAGAGCAGATAGCTAGACTGTTTAGTCAAGTGCAAGACACAAACAACAGGCTCTTGGCTATTGAGAAATCAATTAGTCAAATACGTAATATGTGTTATGGAGCAGTCTGTTACGGTGTTGTCGCACAGCTTGGTATCTTAGAAGCTATTAGGTTATGAAGTATTTCAAGGTCGTCTATGAGCTTTTAGTTTTTGTAATGCTCGCGGTCACTGGAGCATCCGTTGCCACATGGCTTCTTCACCACTGGTTAGGGGTTTTTTATGTTTAAAAGTAAACTAAAGATTGAAGCGATTGACCGAGAGGATGCCTACTTGCTCACCTCTCGACTCACCTACATCACCAATCTTGGGGATAAGATCATTGTCCCTAAAGGGTTTAAGACGAACTTCGCGTCGGTTCCAAGATTCGCTAAGTTCTATATAGACGATGACGATTGGCAGATCCGCGCTCCATCTTGTATACACGATTTCCTATATTCGGCTGAGTCAGCAGAATTAGGATTTACCAGAAAACAGGCCGATGAAGTGCTGCTTGAAGCGATGTATGGACTTGGTATGCGGAAGACGAAAGGTCTTCTCATCTATTTTATACTCAGATTATTTGGAGGACCAAACTATGAAAAACGATAGTATCTATTTACCCAGGTGGCTGGTGTTCACCTTAATACTTATGTTGTCTGTCCCTATCCTAACTGGCTGCTCGGCTGGTGCAGTCATTTCAAAGAGTGCAAATTTTGCCGTGTCTAAGTATTGCGAAGTCCCACAGGGAGCGCGAAAAACTGTCAGAACGGCTGTTAATCGGAGTGTGTCTCCGCACTCAATTACCATAACCTGTCGCTGATGGCTAAGATCTCAGCGCATTTCGACAGGCAGGAGTTTGCTTGCCAATGCGATAGCTGCCCGCAGTCACAAGATCCTACAGTAGATGTTAAACTGATCGGGATCTTGGAAGAGCTGCGTAGTCGATTCGACGCGCCCATTACCGTGACCAGTGGTGTGAGATGCCCCGCGCACAATGCCTCTCCCTCCGTTATGGGAAAACCCTTTTCCAAACACCTTGAGGGAAAGGCGAGTGACGTAATCGTTAAAGGGGTCCACTCGCACACCGTGTACAAATATCTGACGGAGAGGTATCCTGACAGCTTTGGGTTTGGGAAGTACAACACCTTCACCCACATCGATTGCCGGTCAGGTCGTGCAGCGCGATGGGAGATAACTGGGTAAATATTTACTTCAAATTTACTTCAGTCACGCTGCAAAGCCAGTAAACTCAAGACATAGCTGCGTCTCCCATGTGCTTTTAATGGGTGATGGGCATTTCACCGCATTAGTGGGATAATTGAATATAATCAAGCGTTTAGGATGAGATAGCGCTACCCCCATCTGGGCATTTCGTTGCAATTAGCGGATAAAACCGTTATGGTTTACGTTAGATTTACTTCAGATGGGGATCTGAGATGGCCAGTTTTACCAAAGTCGGTAAACGTTATCGCGCCGATGTGTGCGTTAACCGTATCCGCAAATCCAAATCGTTCAGAACTAAAGCCGAGGCCAGAGGCTGGGCGCTGCAAACTGAGATTGAAATCGAAACTGGTGTGGGTGATCCAACCCACCAC
>Ga0209494_1001381_pt1 | contig 10661 bp, 10 predicted proteins | sample EN1Hudseemescosm_FD_184628 | JGI IMG/M metagenome (GOLD analysis project Ga0209494, IMG submission 184628) | Methane-oxidizing microbial communities from mesocosms in the Hudson Canyon - EN1B Hudson Canyon (SPAdes) (version 2) | ecosystem: Environmental > Aquatic > Marine > Cold seeps | place... | reverse complement strand
AATAGTTGGTGACTGTCATGGCAATCACAATAGCAAAAATCCCTAATCGTTCTGGCTTTAAATACAAAGCGCACGTAAAAAAGAACGGCAAAAACCTCAAGATAAAAACATTCACCCGTAAGACCGATGCTCGAATCTGGGCTAAACGCATTGAAGCCGATTTCGAATTGATGGAGGCTTTAGGCTGTAAGGGGTCGAACCTAACGTTAAGTCGACTGGCTGATGAGTATCTGGAGAATTGGCCCGGTAAAGATACTAACCAAGCGCCTAGAGTTGCGTTCTGGGTTACAGTTCTGGGGCATTATCATCTCGTTGATATCACCGCAACAGTGGTTAGAGAGGCGTTAGAAGCCCTAGGAAAGGGGTTGTGTAAGCGCGGTGATGGGTTGGGTAGAGCGAAGAACCTAGATAGAAACCCTTCACCTGCAACCATTAACCGTTATCGAGCGGTGTTATCCTCAATGCTTAAATATGCCGTCAGTCAGGGCTATATTACGTCGAACCCCGTTGCTAAGGTCCCGACCAAAGCGTTAAATAATAAGATCGTTCGCTATTTATCAGATACTGAGCGCCAGAACCTATTAGCGGCTTGTCAGAAATCTTCATGGAAACCGTTATACCGTTTAGTGCTTTTAGCGATGACCACGGGCATGCGTAAGTCGGAATTGATGAACCTTCGATGGAGTGACATTGATTTTACAAGGTCGGTTGCGATGTTGGCGACAACTAAGAACGGTGAACCACGCCATTGCCCGATCCCTTCGGTCGCTTTAGACGAGTTAAAGAGCGTTCGACAAGTTGGTGATGGCTTGGTTTTTCCATCGGAGAAGATTCCGACTAAACCCTTCGAGTTCAGAAAGCATTGGGTCAAGGCGATTAACATTGCCGGTATTATAGGGTTCAGGTTCCACGATTTACGTCATACGGCAGCATCTTATATGGTGATGAACGGTATGTCCCTGTACGAAACGGCGACTGTTCTCGGGCATAAAGATACGCAAACAACGACACGTTACGCTCACCTATCAACCGAGCATGTTAGTCGACTGACGGAGTCGGCTATGTCGGCGGTATTGGATTAATCGTTTCTAAATAGCACTATTAAATCCCCTTATTACGAATCGAAATAACCCTCTGTTAATAACCTGGGTTTAAGCTCGTGGTCAACGCGTTTGTCCATAGCTTAAGCCCGGTTATTAATAGAGTCGACACGGGTGCAGGGACGCACAGTAGTACGCCATGGAAGGCGTCTTAGCGCTTAGCGCACAGAGAAGTGCCCTTAATATTGATAGCCTGAGTGCCTTGCGCTAAGAGGGTGGGTGAGGTGTCGATTGTTGGGACTTGGTCGAGGCGCTAAGCGCTAGGATCTAAGCGGCTTGGGGCAGGTTTGACTCATTAATAGATGAACTCGATACGATGCGTCTTAAGGCGTCGCTACGGGGCTCTCAGGGCCTTTAAGCGCAGGGTTTAGCGCTAGTTTTATGGTCTGATAATTTCTGTCTGCTTAGAACCTACAGCCCAGCAGACAGGTGGGATATAACCTGCACCTTGGGACCATGCGGTGGTGTAATATTTAAATATGGACTTTTAGGTGCCAAAAAGTTGGTATCTTGGATGAATTTTAGTAATAGCGGGAAAAAATAGATTGTATCTGGTTTTTTTCCTCTCTATAGGACCCAATTTAGAAATAGCGTGATCTGCCCTTAAATCTATTGTTTAAAGTATCTCTTATGCAATTAGACTAATTAGTCCACATGGCGCTGACGGGGTACAGTACAATAATGAACGACCACATACTGCAATCGGAGGTATACCTCCTGTACGATTACTGGATGTGGCTTAATCCTCTACTGTTAACTTCGGTTATAAATGGGGGGATTACAGATAAATGTCAGATTAAAAATGGACTCTACTATGAATGAGGCGTGGTTCACACATTTAATTTAAAAAGTTTTTTTGTTCAATCATTTATCACCAACTTGTTCTTCCTCCATCCACAGGGATAATCGCCCCATTTAAATAACTGGATGCATCACTTAGCATCCAAACCAGGGTACCTTGATATTCATTTACATTTGCTAAGCGATTTATTGGTATTCTTGACGAAACTTCTTTTATAAAATCTTCTGGTTGTCCATTTTCTATGCCACCTGGACACATGGCGTTACAGCGTACATTTTTATCAGGCCAGTAAGTTGCAAGGTATCTTGTTAAACCAATCAATCCGGTTTTTACCACTGAATAGGTTACAGGTTTAACAGGTTGTTGCTCTTCCAATAACCCTTTTTTTTCGTAGAGTCTTTGATCAGGTGCGATTAACCCCAAATCAGATGCAATATTAACGATAGAGCCCCCTTCTGGATTTTTAGAGATTTGGAAACCATAGTGTTTTGCACAGAGAAAAGCACCGGTTAAACCAACCGCAATATCTTTGCCCCAAATATCAAGAGGAAAGTTTTCTAATCGAGAAAAATTTTTATCTTCACTCGCTTCTACCTTTGGATTGTTTGCTGCGTTGTTCACCAGTCCATCGATCTTACCGTATTGATCTATTAGATGCGCTGCATTACGCTCAATTTGCAATTCATTGGTAATATCGACTGCAAATCCTGCTGATTTAACTGAATATTGCTTATTCAGTTTCTCCGCTATATCCTCGACGGCATCTTTAGATAGATCCAACAGGATAGGACTACCGCCATAGGCAGCAATAGCCTCAGCATGTTTCTGGCCAAGTAGGCCTGCAGCGCCAGTAATAACAATTACTTTTCCTTCAAGACTGAAAAGATTGTTTAATTCTTTTGTTAAAATCAAAGCACCCCTACTGTTTGGCCACCATCAACGACTAAAACCGAACCAGTTATAAAACTCGCACGCTCGGAACAAAGAAATACGGCTGCATCTGCCAACTCTTCCGGCGTGCCAAATCGATTCATCGGCACAGTTGATTCAATGATTTTGTTGACGCGTTCAGGATACTGTTTTATTTTTTCATCCCATGCTCCACCAGAAAACCAAACATTGCCAGGTGCCAGCACGTTAACTCTTACCTCCCCTCCTAACTTCCTAGCCATATTTTTTGCTAAGGCAGCAATGGCTGTTTTAGCCGTTGAATAATCAACTGGTGCACCAAAGGCTTCCATTGCTGCTATAGAAGAAACAAACAAAAGACAACCTTTTGATTTTTGGAGCATTGGTAAAAAAACTCGTGCAGTTTGAAGCGCAGATTCAAAATTGTTATTCCATATCTGTTGCCACTGTTGATCACTGGGTAGCGGGTCTTGAACGCTACGACCATCACCAACATTAGCCATAACGATATCTATGCCAGACCATTTATCCTGAAGCCGCTCGCGGAGTGATATTAAAGCGTCTGGGTTTGTACAGTCACACTGTTCAGCATAAATATGCTCTTTGCCAAATTGTGTTTGTAACTGGTTCTCTGTTTCATATAGTTGTTGCGAGCCTCTTGATACAATACAGACTTTAGAGTCCTCTTGAAGAAACACTTTAGCCGTTGCTGCACCAATGCCTCTGGAAGCACCTGTAATTAAAACTCTTTTATGGTTCAGCCCAAGGTCCATATACTTACTGTCGCTTAAATTGGTATGGACTAGGCGCATCTGAATTCAGATGTGCAACCTCTTTTCCATACTCTTCAATCTGCCCCCTTATATCTAAGTCGACATTTTTAGACCACTTTTCTAGAAGTGCTTTCGTTATAACGCCCATCTTTCCAGAACCGATCTTGATACCTTGCAGAGAAACTGTTGGTAAAATACAGAATGGTGTTGCCGTCATAAATGCCTCATCTGCCTGATAAACATCATAAGGTTCTAAATTACACTCGCGACATGGTATCGCTAGCTCTTTAGCAATCTCAAAAATGTAATCACGGCTAACGCCTCGAAGTATATTCCTACCTTCAGGTGTAAGAATCTCTCCGTTTTTAACTATGAAAAAATTATCACCCGTTCCTTCAGTTATAAACCCATCGGGGTCTAACAATAATGCCCAGTTATTTTCACCTTTAATTTGTGAAACCTCTATATTTGCCATCTGGTAATGTATCCGGCTTCTATTTTTTATTTTTGGCTCCAGCAATGATGCAGGAATGGCACGTTGTGACGGAATCACCGCATTAATTCCTTGCTCAAAAAGTGGCGCCATTGCAGCAACGGTCCATTTAAGCGGAAAATCTGCAATAACAACCGTTGGCTCTAACACGCCATCAAAAACAGGCGCGTATAACCCTAATGGCCCACGACTGACATTTATCATTAATCGGTGTTCATCATGCGCATCAAAAACAGCACTATTTTTTTCGATCGTTTTATAACAGGCTTGTTCTAATTCATCAATTGTCATCTTCATAGGAATGTGTAGAATTTTTATTCCCAGATAAAGACGCTCTAAATGTTCACGCAACTTAAATTGTTTTTGATTAAATGAACGCGTCATTTCAAAAACCATATCACCAAACATTAATGCAGAATCAAAAATAGATATTTTTGCTTCATGCTCAGGAACAAACACGCCATTTATAAATACTTTTCTACCCGATATCATAAACCATCACTTATTACTTGTTATTCACTGCTTCTAACATTTTCTTATTTTTCTTATAAAATTCTTCGTCTTTTAATAAAGACCATGCATATCGATTATAATTTAAAGGACTATCATTTAGACTTTCATAATTATCTTTATGAATTGTTTCTTTTTTACGAGCCTCAATAATCAAAGATGTCAGCGGGTCTCTATCAAAGCCTGTTACCTTAAAATTAATATTATATTTTCCTTCTACAGAATCATAAAAATGAACAAGATTATGGTCTTTGTAGAATTGTTGATTAAAATTTTGCCATATTGGCTCCATACCTTCTACATGTAATGGCTCTTCATAATCAAGTATATCTGATGCACAGAAGCCCTTATTCTCTACACAATAAAACCCAGTTCGTTCCAAAAGAATTTTCAACATATTAAAATCATAACAGTAAAGATGGGCATAACCAGCAATAAAATTATTCAGCCCCCTGTCATAGAGGGCCGTGTCTTGTCCAGGCGAAACAATAAAATTCATTAACATACCGCCGTAACCAAGATCTGTACGTAGACTTTCATCCTCTAGTTTGGCTTCTTTGAAAAATTCAGCATCTTCTTCTATGTAGGCTTGTGCCACACGCTTTAAATTGGGCGTTAAAATTCTAAGCACCCCGTTATTATCAAGAACCCTGTTAAATTCTAACAATATATCTTCCAACTTGACATGTGGAATATGCTCAAACATGTGACTAGTAAATACTGTTGAACAACTATTACCATCAAGTGGTATATTTGCAGCATCACCCTGTATCGATGTGACTGACTCATCCCTCGTTTTGTGGTCCAAAGTATGCCATCCATCTTTACTCCAAATTGGGCTAGCCCCCACATTCAACTTAATCATATCTAATACTCTATTATTTAATTAAAAACTCTTTCATTAATGCAGAACACATCCTTACATCATCAATATGGTCTATTTCAAACATCTGCCATAACTCCATTTCTGAATAGCCAATTTTTCCACCAAACCGATTATTTTCTTTCCTAAGCACTTCTGGTTTAAATAGGTAAAATGAACCATTCTCAATAATTTGTTTTTGAAAATCTTGCCTGCGCTTTCTATTTTTATAATCGTAATTGATACTACTTATTTTACCATCAGATTTGTTTTCCCAAAAATAGAGGTCATCCACTATACTGGCAGAAAATAGCGAATCCAGCTCTTCTGTAATAAACTGATTTATTGCTTCCTCAATATCTTCTGCCTTTCTAAGCGGTGAGGTCACTTGGGGAGCTAGAACTGCATCTAGCTCAATCCCTATACCTTTAAGATAATCTATTGCATGTAACCATCCAGATTCTGAAGTTGCTAAGTCATCTGAAAACTCATCGGGTCTGTTAATGATTTTCGTGCCAGAAGCTTCTGCTGTTTCTAAAATACGCTCGTCATCCGAACTGACCCAGACGGTGTTAATTTGCTGAGCTTGCAGACACTGTTCAATACTCCATGCTAATAATGGTTTGCCACAAAAATCCATTATATTTTTCCCAGAAATACCTTTAGAACCTCCGCGCGCCAAAATGATTGCATCCACTCTCATAAGATTGATCTCAGGGTAAATAGGGCTTTATCCACTCGAGCTGCTGTTTAAATATTTCCACACCTTCTTCATCACGATAAGCCTGCATAATAAACGGGCCCTCATAATTAAATTCTTTTAATTTATTAAAGAATTTAGTGAAATCAGCATCACCTTCACCAAGAGTAACTGGACCGCTACCTAACTCTCGGTCTTTAATATGGATATCTGTAATACGTTTACCGTATGCATTAAGTTCTTCAACAGGGTCAAAACCCAATGCTGCACTATTTCCAATATCGTAATTAACGGTCACACGATCAGAATTAAATCTATCTAATAAATTTACAAATGGCTTGGGAGGCAAATCAGTTTCCAAAGAGAGATTAATGCCTAACTCTTCAGCAACGGTAACTAAGGGTAATAATTTTTTAAAAAACCGGTCTGCAGTCTCTTGACTATCAAGCGAAGATTGATCAACACAGGGAATAACTATATCAGTCACACTCAACTCGGCTGAACTATTCAACAATCTCTTCATCACTTCCTGACTAAGTTCAGAAATCGCATTATCTTTTGAATGCAATGGCGCTTCCATAAAAAAATCCGCACAAACTGTTTTAACAGAAACCCCTGTTTTATCAGTAAGCGACAAAATCTTATCAACACCCCCTTTTTCCAATAGAGGATTTTTTTCAGTATCGTTAAAATCTAAAATAAACTCTATACAATCCAAGCCTATCCCTTGAGCCAATTCAAACTCTTGTTGCCAGTAATCGACAGGATGCGCCTGATATCTTCCTTTATATTTTGGCAGAAGCCGTCCCTGCATAACACCTAGCTTATTATTCAAAGTGATACCCCTGCAATAAGGGTATCTGTTTTACCAATCGATGCCAATTGCCTTTCATACGCTTCATTTAACAAGTTATCATTCATAAAACCCCATTTTTGATGCCCACCAGGCTTGCCATTGGCCAACCAATATAAATGATTTGATAAGGGATAACGTTGTATATGTTTAAGCCAATTTAACTTTAACCCTGACTGTTTAATTAACTCAGATAATGTTTGACTGTTAAATAAAAAAAGATGCTGACTCCAATAGGTGAAATTCTGAAATGGTTGGTTATTATAGAGTGTTAATAAAACATCGTTAGCACTTGGGACTTCAATTATCATTTGCCCTTCTTTGTTAAGCAATGTCGATAAATCACTTAAAGTTTTGCGTGGGTCTGATAGATGCTCTACAACATGAAAGGCTGTTATTAGGTCCCATTTTCGCCCGTTTTCTTGAGCTAATTGAAGGTTGGAGAAAACATTTAGTTCTCGTTCCTTAAATGATGTTTGCAATGCCTTTTCTAATTCAATACCTGAAACTTCACTCGCTAGTTGTTTTGCACGATCTAAAAAACCACCGACCCCGCAGCCAAAATCAAGAACCGTTTTATTCGTAATCTGTTCTTTCATAAACTGAAAACGCCTTTCATCATCAAATGCGGTCTCTTTCAACCACGAGTCAATATCAGGCATTTCACCATTATGCATGCCCGATTCGGCATAATGATTCGGCTGAATATGTGCTTGCGATGATAAAAAAATCAACCCACAATCCACACATTCGAGTGGTTTAATTTCAGGGTTATCACGAACAGAACCTAATCGGCTAATATTTTGATCGCTACCACAAAGATAACAATTTTGGTTATCCATTAAAAAATAGATTCCTAAATATCACGTTAGGTGTTCGCGAAGTTTTTTTGCGATAGGTATCTCGGCTTCTAAAATACATTTTTCACCATCCCCCATGGCTTTTTCAATTTTACGGACGGCTCCCGCAAGCATTTGCAAGCCAATAGGTTCAATTGATGCAGCTTGATCTGAGCCATATATACTCCTATCTAAGGTGACATGACGTTCTAAAGAACTAATTCCAAGGGCTGCAGCAGCATAAGAAACTGCTAAACCAGACTCATGGCCGCTATAACCCACATTACATTGATATTTTTCTCTTAAGGTATGAATTACATTTAGATTAGCATCTTCCGTTTTCATGGGGTAGGTTGAAACCGTATGCATCAATTCAAAGGGACAATTAGCTGTTCTAAAAATATCAACAGCGTGTTGAATATCATCATAAGTCGACATGCCTGTTGAGATAAAAGTATGCTTTCTCTCTTCAGCGATCATTTCCAGTAATTCCTCATAAACAATCATTGCTGAAGCGACTTTGTTAAATTTACAGTCAAACTGCCGCAAGAACTGCTGACTATTTAAATCCCACGCTGAAGCAAACCAGTCAATGCCTTTGTTTTGGCAGTATCGAGCAATTTCCCGGTATTCTTCCAATCCAAATTCAATTCCTGCTTTTTGTTCGCGTTGAGTCGTTCCCCATGGACTTTCTCTGGGTGAATCTAAAAAATCTTGAGTATAGACCAGATCAATATCACGCTTTTGAAACTTAACTGCATTGCAGCCTGCAACAGCTGCAATATCTATGAGTTTCTTACAAATATCCATGTCACCATTATGGTTAATTCCTATTTCTGCAACGATGAAAATAGTCATATCATTTCTCACTCTGAATAAAGTATTTCAATAAAATCAAGTTCTAAAACTTCTTCTAATAGTTCTCTCACAACGCCTCTTCCACCATTGCATGCTAATACAACAGTTGCTAATTCTTTAATTCGAGGGTGGGCATCTGCAGGGCACATTGCATAACCACAAATTTGCATAACATGAAAATCGTTTAGATCATTACCGACATATAAAACTCGGGAAGGATCAAATCCCCTTTTTTCTGAAAGCGAAACAAGTGCATCAACTTTATTAGTTACTCCCTGTAAAGCAGGAATTTTAAGTTTTTTTGCCCGTGCAGTAACAACAGGATTTTTCTCTGTTGAAAGAATGAAAGTCGGTTTTTTAAGTTTCTGTAAAACATCGAATGCCAACCCGTCAGCACGAGAACAACTGACCCATTCTTTACCACTTTCATCTAAATGAACAAGATTGTTAGTTAACACGCCATCAAAGTCGAAAATAAAAGCGTCGATTTCATCTAACAGTATTTTTTTCTGCATAGCTCTTTTAAATAATCTTTATCCCCATTAAAAAATTAACAAGCGCGCCACTACTTGGAAGTTTTCCCAATTAACTGGTTTGGTATCTGTATTTATTCACTGGCACTACTGCGATAACGAAAACCTCTAAACTCCATATCTTGAGTTCTATATAAGTATTCTACTTGCTCAAGAGTATTGGTTTTTTTGTTCATCATAATAATTTTCCATGATTCCATACCTCAATTTCATGTGCTTCATTAAAGAGCATACCTGCAATTGCTCCCAATTGCCCATTGGAAATCTATGTTCATGTGAGCCATTATAATAATCAGCAATTATTTATTATAAGGATTAACACGTCGCTCTGAAGTAGTGACTTGATTAGCCCAATTAATTATTTCAGGCACTTCACTAAGAATTTGTTCTATTAATAAGGGAGGGTCATCAGGATTTAATTCAAGAGCACGAACCGTTGAATGCCACGGTATTCTTTTAAATTTATATTTAAAAGCATCAAACATAAGTGTTGGAACCCCTAAAGCACCGGCCAATTGAAAGACTGCTGTAGAGGCCGAAATAATTAAGTCACAAGCACCCAATAAAGCACAAGTACTGGATATATCATCTTTTTGATCAACATTCGTAATAGAATGAAGGGATAAACCTAAAGCCCGAACCCGGTCAATTTCAGGCATATAATCACCGTATTGAACCGCTAAAAAAACAGCTCCTTTTATAGTCGCTAACGGCGCTAAATATTCAATATTTAAATCATGGAACGATGGTTTTGAAGAGCACCAACTAAGACCTATTAATAACTGACCTTCTTCTAACTCTAATTTATCACGTACTTTTTTCTCTCCTTCTTTTAAACGGGGAATATAAGATTTTTGATATGTCCGGAAATCATCCAGTGTTTTTCGGAACTGAGGCGCGAGTGAACCCATAGGAATTTGATAGTCAAACTGACTATAGATATCAATCTCTTCACAGTTAATCATTCCTGTTTCACGCACGTCAGCCCAAGGGAAAGACCACTGAAAAACAGCAACTAGCTTAGCAGCGCATTCAATACCTACATTACAACCTAAATCTTTAAATTCAGGTATAAGCGATGCAAACTGTATTTCATCGCCAATACCTTGTTCTGCCCAAAGCAAAATATTTTTACCAGTTAATGGCTCCCCAGTCCACCTGGGAATACTAAACCTACGACGAGGTGAAGGGAAGTCATCGCATAGCCACCGTGCTTCATGGTTTTTAAACCCTTCGGATAAAAAACCATTATCGAGTTGTAATGTAGATAAATTCCATTTAGCCTCAGCGTAGTCCGGCTTAATGGCTAGGGCCTGCTCATAACTCTTAACCGCTGCCTCCAGTTTGCCGAGTTCATTGAAGGTAACGCCGAGGTTACTATACGCCTCAGGGTAGTCTGGTTTAATGGCGAGTGCCTGCTTATAACTCT
>Ga0209494_1001377_pt1 | contig 10669 bp, 8 predicted proteins | sample EN1Hudseemescosm_FD_184628 | JGI IMG/M metagenome (GOLD analysis project Ga0209494, IMG submission 184628) | Methane-oxidizing microbial communities from mesocosms in the Hudson Canyon - EN1B Hudson Canyon (SPAdes) (version 2) | ecosystem: Environmental > Aquatic > Marine > Cold seeps | place... | reverse complement strand
GTCAAACGTTATCGGTGATTATTATCACAATGAACGAGGAAAATAATATTAGAGACTGCCTTGAAAGCGTGAAATGGGCCGATGAAATTATTGTTGTTGATTCAGGCAGTGGTGATGAAACTTTAACCATCGCCCAAGAATATACCGATAAGATTTTTATTAATAGTCAGTGGCAAGGTTTTGGGTATCAAAAAAACTTAGCACTGAGTAAAGCAACTTGTGATTGGGTCTTTTCTATCGATGCCGATGAACGGGTGACAGAAGCTTTGCAAAGAGAGATTAAGGAAAGTATTTATAAAAAGGCTTCGATTTATGAGGTGCCGCGGCGTGCATTCTTTTTAGGTAAGGAATTAAAGTACGGCGGTTGGTGGCCAGATTATGTGGTCCGGTTAGTTAGGCGAGGTGAAGGGCAATATAAAGAAAGATTGGTTCATGAGGCTATTGAGTATGAAGGTGTAGCGAGCCAGCTTAATCAAGCATTAATCCACTATAGCTATGTTAGTTTTGAACAAGTTCTTTCGAAGATGAGTAGTTATGCAATCGCCGGCGCCGCTGAAGCAAAAAAGAATAATAAGAACGGCGGATTTGCTAAAGCTATTTTAAGAGGGGGTTGGGCTTTTTTTAATGCTTATTTTATACGGCTGGGATTTCTTGATGGTGAGATGGGTTTCGTTGCAGCCCTTACGAAGGGAGAAGGCACCTATTATCGTTATCTAATGTTGACATACGGAAAACAAGAATGAAGATTGTACATACAGAGGCTTCTTGTGGGTTTGGCGGTCAGGAATTGAGAATATTGACCGAGGCTAAAGGCTTGCAAGACAGAGGTCATGATTTGTCAATAATTTGTGAGGCGCATTCTAATATTTTTAAATTGGCAGATAGCTATGGTCTTACAGCAATACCAATGCCAATTGAAAAGAAGAATAGAAAAGGGTTTTGGGCTTTGCGATCATGGATAAAACAAAATCAACCCGATATTATTAATACCCATAGTTCAGCCGATACTTGGATGACAGCATTGGCCGTTAAAACACTTGTTGATAGACCAGCAATAATTAGAACGCGGCATATTTCAGCACCAATACCCCAAAATTTATTTAGTCGTTGGCTTTATTGTAGAGGGAGTAACTTTGTTGTAACAACAGGTGAAAAGTTACGTGAAGTACTGGTAGGTGTGAATGGTTTTCCTGAGAATCATATTAAATCAATTCGTACAGGGGTTGATTTAAATCGATTTAAGCCTGCAGATAAATTAAAACAGCGTGAACTCTTGGGGATCAAATCAGATGTCTTGACATTGGGTATTGTGGCAACACTTCGGAGTTGGAAGGGGCATCGTTATTTACTTGAAGCATTTTCAGAACTAGTTGATCAATTTCCAGTGCAGTTAGTAATTGTTGGAGATGGGCCAACGGAAAAAGCACTCAAAGAGTATGCAGGTCAATTGGGTTTAAATGATTCGGTTTTCTTTGCAGGAAGGCAAGAAAATGTGGAGTGTTGGATGCAGGCGATGGATGTTTTTTGTCTGCCATCTTATGCGAATGAGGGCGTTCCACAATCGCTGATGCAGGCTCAGGCCTGTGGTTTACCCGTAATCACAACGGCGGTGGGAAGTATTGAGGAAGCCGTTGTAAAAAACAAAACAGCGTTAATTGTTAAGCCGAAAGATGCGGGTTCATTAAAAATAGCAATAGAACAGTTATTGTCTAATAAAAAAAAGCGGGAAGATATGTCCGCTCAAGCCAAGATTTTTGCGCATGATAATTTTTCATTGGGAATCATGCTAGATGAGATGGAAGTGTTGTTTGATCGATTTGTAGAGGTCAAAAAAAATGCTTGATGGTTTTAGGATTAATGATTTTGATCTTGGTTCTATCGTGTTTTTTCTTTCTGAAAATAGTTCTTCTTTAACTTTGTTAGTAGTAGGCGCTATAGTTCTAGGACTTACAATAGTTTGGAGTATACGATGTAAACAAAAGAAAGATAAACAACACAGTGAGGGGGTAATTGTTTATAAGAAATTACTATCCTATCTTTGGCCTAATCGCGGTTTGTTTTTGATTAGTATTTTAGGCTTTTTAGTTTATTCCAGTACGCAACCGGTTTTTGCAAAATTAATACAAGTTATTATCGATGCTCTGCAGTCTTCTTCCCGTGATGATATTATTTTTATGCCGTTGTGGTTCAGTGGCCTAATTATTGTTAGGGGGATTGCATCCTTTGTGGGTAATTATTTTTTGGCGAGGGTTGGGACTAATATCGTTCACGTACTTCGGTGTCAAGTTTTTAATCAATATTCAGTTTTACCAACCGCCTATTTTGATGAAAATAATAGCGGTTATATGATGTCTCGTATTACCCATAATGTAGGGCAGGTAACCGGCGCTGCTACAGATGCAATTCGTACCTTTGTGAGAGAAGGTTTGACGGCTATTGGTTTGCTGGCATATTTGTTTTATGTGAATTGGCAGCTTTCTTGTATTTTCTTATTTGTTGCGCCCATTATTGCGTTGTTAGTTGGTTATGTTAGCAAGCGCATGCGGATGTTAAGCAGAAGGATTCAGGACTCAGTGGGTGATATGACGCACATTGTTTCTGAATTAATTAATGGTCATAAGGTTGTTAGAAGTTTTGGCGGTGGTAATTATGAGCGTCAACGTTTTTTAAAGAGTAGTTTATATAATAGAAATCAGTCATTGAAATTTGCAGTGACGCAATCTATGCACAATCCATTAATGCAGTTTATTATTGCTATTGCATTATCGATCATAATGTATCTGGCTTTGGGAATAATGAAAGGAGCCAGTGCGGGTGAGTTTGTTTCTTATTTGACAGCAGCTTTTCTTCTGCCTCGACCCATTAGGTCATTGTCTGATGCCAATGCCAGTGCGCAACGGGGTATTGCTGCGGCAATACCGTTGTTTCAAATTTTGTCCTTGTCAAAAGAGAAAGATAGCGGTGAATTTACCCAGCGTAGTTGGAATGGGCGCATTGAGTTTAAGCAGGTTTCTTTCAGCTATCAGGACGGTGAGGATGTTTTAACTGATATTAGTTTTATTGCCAAACCAGGTCAAACGGTAGCCTTGGTTGGAAAATCAGGTAGTGGGAAGAGCACGTTAGTTAATTTAATCACACGTTTTTATGATCAGTATTCGGGTGAGATTTTAGTGGATGGGGTTGAGGTAAGTCGTTATAAGTTAGAGCATCTGCGTGACCATATTGCTTTAGTGACTCAGAATACGACGTTGTTCAATGATACGGTGGGGAATAATATTGCTTATGGTTCTTTAAAGGACTCTTCAGAAGAGCAAGTGGTTCATGCGGCAAGAAGTGCCTATGCGATGGAATTTATTAAGAAGTTACCCGATGGCTTGAACACAGAGATTGGGGAGCAAGGTCTTAAGCTTTCCGGAGGGCAGCGCCAGCGATTGGCTATTGCAAGAGCTTTTCTAAAAAACGCACCTGTTTTAATTCTAGATGAAGCGACTTCGGCATTAGATACTAACTCGGAAAAATTGGTGCAAAAAGCGCTTAATGAATTGACAGGGGAAAGAACGACTATTGTGATAGCGCATCGTCTATCAACTATACAGAATGCAGATGTTATTTTAGTGATGGATCAAGGTCGAATTGTAGAGCAGGGGAATCACCAAGAATTAATCGCCAAAAATGGCGTGTATACGCAATTACATGCGATGAATTTTGAACAGCACTGATTTTATGAAAGAGCCTATGGCTAAAGTGGCTATTGTTTTAAGGAAATATAATGCCTTTGGTGGTTACGAAAGGCAGGCAATCATATTGGCAAGAGAGTTAATAAAGGCGGGTCATCAAGTAACAATTTTTACACATTCTTGGCCAAAAGATGATGTGGAGTTTGAGGTTAGGAAGGTGCCATGTTTTAGCTTTTCATCTTGGTTAACTACGATTAGTTTTGCTTTTTTCTTAGATCGAGTTCTGCAAAAGGAACGAGCAAATTACGATAAAGTTATTTCGTTTGATCGTGTGTTATCTACGGATATTTATCGCGCTGGCAATGCTTGTCATCGTGCATGGTTAAATTTTCGTATTAGTCATGGTTCGTTGAAAGATCGCCTTTCAGTTTGTCTCAATCCCTTGCATTGGGTAATAAATTTCCTAGAAAAAAAGTTATTTGCCGATATAGAGAAAAACGAGGGTTTAATTATTGTTTTATCAGAACAGGGAAAGTCTCAAATACAGGCGTATTATCCGGTTAGTTCCGATCGTTTTATCGTTATACCGCCGATAATAGATTGTCAGCGGTTTGAGGGACAACAATGTAATGTTTCTTTTCGAAATGAAATGCGGTCAAAGTGGGGCGTAGAAGATAAGACTGTTCTGTTGCATGTGGGGTCAGGGTTTAAGATTAAAGGCCTAGACGCAACGATTAGAGCCTTGGCGCATTTAAGAAAAACACACACTGAAGTTGTCTTATTTGTAGTAGGCAAAGATAAAAGAGGGGAAGCTTTATGTCGATCTCTTGCTGATAAAGTAGGTGTGTTAGAGTATGTGTATTTTGTTGGTGCACAAAAGGATGTTGGAAGTTTTTTTGCTCTAGCCGATGTGTTTGTTTTGCCGTCGCTATTCGAAACATTTGGAGCAGTTGTAATTGAAGCTTTAAGTTTTGGTTTGCCTGTTGTTGTCGGAGAGGGAGCGGGTGCGTCATCAATGATTAAAGACCCTGAAACAGGAGGGATTGTCTCTAGCCCAACTACAGAACAAGATTTGTTTATAGCGGTAGAGTCACAGTTGAAGTTTTTGGCAGAGAATAAGGAGCGAAATCTAACGTTAAAGAATAGACAAAGTATTGCAAGGTCATGTGCGCGGGATATTGTTGTTGGGAGTTATTTGGAATTGATATTGGCTGTTAGGTTTAAAGTTTCTGAATGATCTTTTTAGCTCTTATTTTATAAGTATGATTTTCAAGAATATATTTTTTACTATTGTTAGCAATCTTTCCCGCTACTAAAGGGTTGTTCACATAGTAGTTAACTTTGTCTAGCGCTTCTTCTTTACAGGTATAGTTAGCATAGTGTATCCCTTCTTTGAATAGGTCGTCATAGCCTAAGTCTTTATAATAATTGGTAATCAGCATACAGTTGCCATTAGCCATTGTTTCAAAAACTCTCATAGGGATATCTTTCCCTTTTTCACCAGTAAAACCTGCGGCACAATTAAAGCCAATTGTGCATTTGGCAAGTTCAACGGTTACTTCTTCCATAAACCTTTTCCGAAAGTGAAAGTTTGTAGTAAGCCCATTAGACTGGAAAAGTTTTTTAAATTCTTTTCTATGTTTATAGGATGCGGCGCACATACCAATTTGGTAGAAAGGCCGCGATAAATAATGCCTGTGCAAGGGTGTTTTAATTAACATATCGGGTCGAAATGAATGTGTCTCTTCGTCGGCCCCAAGAGGCAGCCAAGAGGCATTGCCGTTGAATTCGTTAACCATATGTTTTTGTGCAACCCATATATGGTCAAATTTATATTGGTTGCAGTATTGTTGATGAATATCTATTTTATGACAAGAGTCTATGCTGACATAGTCTTTCCTATAACGGTAGTTCTCTAACTCAGGGAAGATAACGGGGAGCCCGCAGTCGACAAGTAATAATAGGTCACCGCTTGGAAATTTTGTTTCTGCTTGATTTGCACGAGGATCAAAGGGGATATCAATTAAATTAATATCCATTTGTCTAAGTGCTTTTAGGTAAAAAAGGTTGGTGTCTGATTTGGTTGACCAAGGGTAAACGATAGTTTTCATGACGGCAGTCTTTTAACGGTTAAGAATATCTTTGAATAGAAAGGCGTATCTTTTTGCAATGATGTCCCAAGTAAAATTGTTAAGCACACGTTTTTTTCCATCTTTTCCATATTGATCTCTTTTCTGTTGATTTTGTAAAAGTTCAATGACAGCGGAGGCAATGTTATTAAGGTCGTTGGGGTCAACGAGTATGCCAGTTTTATTGTTCTCAATTGCATCAGGTATTCCTCCGCTGTTTCCACCAACAACAGCTTTTTCGGCATAGCCTGCTTCAAGAAATGAAATACCAAACCCTTCAATATTATTTTTATATTGGCGGCTAATCATGGCAAAAAGGTCACATTCGTGATAACAATTAGCAATATCTTCATTAGATACAGCACCAGTGAAGGTGACATTTTCTTTAAGGTTGAGCTTTCGAAAAGCTAAATCCTTAAGATAATCTTTATCTGGGCCGCTTCCTACTATTAAATAATGAGCGTTAGGCACTTCTTTTTTAATAAGGGGGAATGCTTTCAGTAAGTGGTCTTGGCCTTTGTGTTTAATTAATCTAGCTACAGTTAAGATAATAAGTTTGTTTTCTAAGTGGTATTTTTTTCTGATGTTTGGGCTGTTTTGTTTTATTGGAGCCGTTCCGTTATTGATAACGTGTATTAATGACGGGGTGACACCTAGTTGTTTGAAATAGTTTGCAGTATATGAGCTGACAGGCGTAACAGCAGCGGCGGCGTTAATTTTAGTGATTATTTTATTTAGTTTTTTGGATTGTTCCTCACGCCCATGCAATGCAAGAACGTAGGGTTTGTGAATTATTTTGTTGGTATAAAAGGCAAGGCTTAAAAAGTTTCCTCTTTGAACAATAAAAATAAGATCGGTTTTTACAACTTCAGAAAGCCATTTTTTATAAAGGTCAAGTTTAGATGTGAATCTGACTATTTTATAGTTCGCAATAGGCTCAGGTTCTTGCTGGTCAGGAAAGTGAGGGGCAAGAACAGTGATGTTGATATTTGTTTTTGAAAAATGTAGTGCTAACTGTGATGCGTATGTAGCTATGCCGCCGTGTTGTGGGGGGTAAGAGTTAGCACAGATAAGTATTTTTAGCATGGTAATTGGTTTTGAAAAAGAACTAATTATTGGACTCCAATCATACTATAGAATTTATCCCATGATAAAATATGAGGTGTTAAAGATTATTTAATAGGATGAGTAGATGTCGTTTTTATCCATGATTGATTTTGTTAGGGAAACGGGCTATGGCAATTACCCTGATTTAAGTAATGTGAAGAAGGTGCTTGTAATTCATCTTCGTCATATTGGCGATGTTGTTCTTTCCGAGCCTGTTGCGCGTGTTTTGCACGAGCAACTTAATCCAGAGAAAATTGATTTTCTTGTAAATGAAGGGACAGAAATACTATTGGAGAGTCATCCTCATATCACTAATCTACATGTGATAAAGCGGTCTAGATTTACCCATGGATTAAAGGAGCGTATAAGTGAAGAAATCAGAATCTTTCGGCTACTTAAAATAGGCGGTTATGACCTGGTCATAGGCCTTAACCCAGGCGCAAGAGTAGAGCGCTGTGTTAGGTTTACAAAAGCCCCTTTCAGGGTAGGGCCTAAAAAAAGGAAGGTTAAGGGTGTCTATAATATGAAATCTAAAAGTGTTTATAACTTTGAGGTTAGTCATGCGGGGTCGAGAAGGCACTATGTCGATCGGCATCTTGATGCACTAAGGAGGATTGGTATTGGTGTTAGTGATTCAATTAGAATTCCTAATGTCTTTGAGGACCAAGATATTTCCGCGCAAGTCAAAGGATTGCTTTCGTTAAATTTTATTAAAAATGATACGCCTTACGTTGTCATTCATCCTGCATCAAGATGGCTTTTTAAATGTTTACCACCCCTTAAGGTTGCAGAAATAATTAATAGTGTTTCTTCCAAGTTTGAGGTTCCAATTATTATTACAGCGGGACCTGATGCCATAGAAATTGACTATATACAGCGTGTAAAGAGGGGGCTTAGTGTTGAGGTGTTAGATTTCGCAGGTAAGTTAACCTTGATTCAATTGGCTGAGTTAATTAGAGGGGCAGATTTTGTGATATCTGTTGATACAGCAGCATTACATATTGCAGAGGGTGTTCAGACGCCTGTTGCCGCTTTATTTGGTCCTACTTTTGATCAGGATTGGGGGCCTAGAAGTTCTAGTGCTAGGGTTTTTGCTTCGCACAGTCATGCTTGTCGCCCTTGTGGTTTGGATGGTTGTGGCGGGGGAAAGGTTAGTGAATGTTTGTCTGCTATAAATGTTAATGAAGTGTTGGAGTTTATGGGTGCTTATCTTCAGAAGAATTAAATAATGTTTTTACATTTAATATGGGTGGTAATAACAGTGAAAAAAGCCTGGGTTAGAAGCGGTAGGATATTGTTGAATCTTGGAATGCTATAGGGGGTTTTAACTATGAAGATTTTGTTTACAATTTTCACCCCACCTTATGCGCAAGGCTATTTGGCCCATGGTGGTGGGGGTCTTTCGGCTGAAGAGAAGTTCTTGCGTTATAAGGATTGGTTTGGCGTGCTCCGTTCAGCATTAGCCGCATCGCATGAGGTTAAGCTTATTACCTTAACTAAGGAACCAGATGTTTTATCTATATGGCATGAAGGGTATGAGTCGATTTTTTTTCCTGTTTTAGATACGAAGGTTTCTGTTGCCGATGGAAGATGGGATCTCGATGCGCAAGGTGTTACAGAATGGGTGGGTGCATTTGATCCCGATGTTATCCATATCATTGGTTCAGGGCAGAAGCTTTCATTAGAAATTTTACAGTCTTCATATGTTAGTAAGTGCGTGCTCTGGGAAAGAATGAAGTTTATGCCAGAGGTTCATTTGAAGTGGGATGAGTTAAATTTGTGCGCGCGCTATATTTTGCCAACCATACAACAGCGTCTTGATGCTGAAAATTATTTACCAAAAGAAAAATTATTAAGTTTTCCAATGGGGGTTAATGTTGATTTGTTTGCTCCTGATAAGTCTGTAAAGGATATTGATGTTTTTACAGTGGGAAATGTTGGAAGTAAGCGCAAGAAACTTGCAATAGTCCTTGATTTAGTGAAATGTAATAGCTTGTCTTGGATTGCTGCTGGCAGTGTCGTTAAAGGGTGGCCTTATAACTCGTGGGAAGATCTTTTGTTTTTTAGCGGGCCAAGAAGGTTGTTAAAATTAAGAAGGATTAAGAAGGCATTATTTTATCCTTTCACATCAGGTTTTTTTCCTAATGATGAATTGCCCTCTTTGTATAATAGGGCTAAAGTTTTTGTGCACCCTTCTACGGAAGAAGGTGCCTCAAGGGCGGTTAACGAAGCGTTGGCTTGTGGGGTGCCTGTTGTGGTACATAAGGATGGAGCGCCATATATTAAGCCTGAATTTGGCGTGGTTTGTGAAAATGATCAAGAGTTTGAGGTGGCGGTTATGGATTTGTTAAGAGATGATAAGCGCCGCGAGGAAATGGGTAGGAAAGGCAGGGAATGGATCGTTAATAATCATTCTGCAGAGGAATTACTCAAAGTTGTCGAAGCACTAAATAGATCATTAGTTAATGAATAGGGCGAAGGTGTTTTTACTTAGATTGACTCAAACATATTCTTGTACTCTTGGGCAATAGTGATTGGATCGTTTCGTGTTTGAATTAACTGTAAACCATTATTTCCAAGTCTAGTTTTTTGTGCCTCATTATTTATAAGGTGGGTGAGTAGCCGTGAGACTTCCTTAAGGTTACCAAGCGGGGCAAGCATACCTGCATTTCTAATCGTTTCGGGCATAGCGGTGTCGGAATAGCTTATTATTGGAGTTCTTTGTGACATGGCCTCAAGAAAAACTATGCCGTAGGCTTCATTTGATGTGGGGTATAAGAAAATATCAGCCATATTAAAAAGGCTCATTTTTTCATCTTCAGATACACGTTCTTTGATGATAGTGAGATTTTGAGAGTTGCTCCAGAATGGTTGCTTTATATCGGCTCTAATTACAAAGTGAACGTCATTTCTGTGCTTTAGTGTTTTAGCTAATGTTAAAAATTGAGTGTTTTCTTTTCGGGCATTACCAAGGGAGAGTATTATTTTCTTGTCTAAGGGGAGGTTAAAGTGTTTTCTGTCGTAAGCTTCAGGATTGTATTCGCTAACATCAAACGGGTGGTGGATAAGCTTGGTGCTAGTGATGTTGGTCTGTAGAGAAAAGGAATATTCAGATGGAACAATAGTCATCGAAACATCTTTTTTATTTCCAGCTTGTCTAGGACACATAACGGTTTGTGTGACTGGAGCATAACGGGCTGCTTCTTTGATGTATGCGTGATCGATACCGCCGCCTGGGCAAACGTGGATAATATCGGGTTTCAGTTTTTGTATGAAAGAGGCGACGTTTGGGTATTCGTCAGAATCATAGTGGACATCATAATGAGATTCAAATTTTTCACTTAGCCCGCCTTTTTGAGAGGAAAGAATAGCAATGTTATAGTCATTCCTTAAATACTTAGCCCAGTGATGGATACTTAATTGTGACCCTCCGTAGTTAAGTGTATGTGGGCAGATAAGTAGGTTTTTCATTGAGAATTATTTGTTTAGATATTGTTAATAGAAAAGGTAGGGTGGACTAGGTTGACATATTATATGGTAAGCAGTTACTTGTAAATACGCCCGAGTGAGTATAGTTTCGAGCTAAGTGATTGAGTTTGTGGGATTTGTTAAAATTAGGGTAAATAAGGCATTGACGGTTGTGTTTTAGGCTGTATACTTTGCGGCTCAGTTCGGGGCAAGCAGTTTTCCGGGCTGAAGCAGAAAAAAATAAGTTTGACGGATTGGTTGACACGAAATTAAAAGTGTTTATAATAG
>Ga0209494_1001374_pt1 | contig 10683 bp, 13 predicted proteins | sample EN1Hudseemescosm_FD_184628 | JGI IMG/M metagenome (GOLD analysis project Ga0209494, IMG submission 184628) | Methane-oxidizing microbial communities from mesocosms in the Hudson Canyon - EN1B Hudson Canyon (SPAdes) (version 2) | ecosystem: Environmental > Aquatic > Marine > Cold seeps | place... | reverse complement strand
ATAACGATGAAGTTCTTTGTACAACACCAACATTACTGATATTGAGAATTGATAACTCTTAAATATTTCAGATTAGACTGATGATCTAGATGACTTTTTTTACTGAATCACATGGCGTCAAAACACCTGATGCTTTTTGGAAAGTTATTATTCGTAATGACCGAGCAATTGCGTGGATTATTCCAAATAGTATGGACGCTAAAAGGGATAAGCTTGATGAATTTATTGTAACCATTCAAGAGTTGGAATTAGTGACGGGTGAGTCAATACCTGTTGATGAATATCTTAAATATGAAAAAGCTGAACGTTCGTGGATTATTCCTAGAGGATGTAATAAGGGTTAATGTTCAACACACCCTTTCGTTAAACTGATCCTCTCATAAATTTTATAAAACAACGTTTAGCCACAATATAAGCAAAGATAAGCGTGGTTAAAAGACTAATTCCACTTAAAACGAAATAGGTATAGGACCAATCGTGATGACTCCATCCAAGAATCCCTTGAGGAAAGAAAAAATCTTGAGAGAACGCCATGATAATAAAAGTGATAAGAACAAAAACTGCAGCTACTGGACAATAAATTAGAAGAAATAAGAAAAGACGAAAAGCTTTAATGTGCAACTGGTCAATTTTACCAACAAAGTGACTAGTTAGTTCTGTCATCAAAATAGGACAATTATTTGTAACATCATAATACGAAGAAAACCAAACTTAATAGGGCCTCACAACAATGCACAAAAGCTTATTATTTTGGACATAATACTTGCACAGTAAATTGCGTACCTTGGACTACTAGATCAGCAGACTTTAATGACTTTGAAAAAACACCGCTTACGAAACCAACACTATTCTTTCCCAGAAACCGGAGAATTGAATGACCTTTAATCGCAAAATTGATATTTTGAAAATCTTCCCCAACCAGTGTCGCTGAATTCATTCCAACAACATAACCACCTTCGTTTAGCAAAGGCCCTCCAGAATTTCCAGCTTGAATAGGTGCAGTAAATTGCAAATAATCTTTATCTCCATTAAGCCCTGATAAAGCAGAAATGTTTCCTTTCGTCGCCTTAATTTCATTTCCTAATTTACTACCTAAAGGAAAGCCTAAAGCCATAACATCGTCGCCAGTTCTAATATTATCAGAAAACTTAGCAAAACTAGTTTTGGCTCTTTTCGCCTTTATCACTGCCAAGTCCAGCCTTTTATCTTTTTCAAGGATAACACCAGGAACCCTACCTTTTTTATCCTCTATCCAAACTGATGTACAACCAGAGATTACATGATAATTTGTTAAAAGATAACCATTAGAATCAATATAAAATCCAGTTCCGCTTTTACCCAATGATGCTGGAGGCTTACGAGGAAACGACTCAATAAGAAGATTATTTCCTTTACTCCTTTCAACAGGGGGAACATTTGGGAAAAATTTACATTGTTTTTTTACACTCTCCAGAGTTTCTTTTTTAGAACCAAACGCTTGAGCATCATCATCATTGATTCTGCGATATTTTACTGGATTCAATCCCTCCTTATCAGCTAGTGTTAATTGGGGATAGGTATTACCTCCCAAAGACCGCAATGATGTTGCATAACACCATTGTGACTCAGGGAACAAACTATTTACGCTATCATAACTGGCGCCGACCACAACATTACTTATTCCATTTACATTAACTTTTTTAGTATTAAAGAAATTAAATCCTTGTGTAACACCTTCCCTTTTTGTAATTTGAATGGGCACCTTAATTATTTTTGTAATATAAACCGGTTTTTCTATAACTCTAGATACATTAGGATCAGGAATTCTAACTATTTTATATACCGGTTTTTCTATATATATGGGCTTTTCAACAACTTTTAATATTGGTGGACCAGGAACTTCAACTTCTTTAATGACTGGCCTATCTATATAAACTGGCTTATCAATAGTTTGATATATTGGCTCGGTAGTTGTGATAGCACTATAAGGATATACCCTATAAATATAGTACGCCACTGATAATAGAATCAAAAAAACACCCAGTGCAATTAAGAAAATACATACGCTTTTAAAAAAAAATCTATCCGCTCTGAATCTTTTTAATCGAGCTAACTGTTTTTCATTTTCAACAACCCCATCTGCGTGGGCATTCAATGGCGAGAAATCACTCTGTATGTATTCAATGCCTTTTTTAGAACTGCCTTCAACCACTTAAACGTCCTTTATAATTTTTGCAACCTTTGTGGTTCCTATTTTTTTAAAAGATCTGGATCATTTGTATAAATTGGAATGTGAATTACTTCTTTTTTCACAACCTCTACTGGGACTTCTTTAAAAACCACCTTATCTACCGGCACTTCTTTTATGACTTCTTTAGGTATTTCTTTTTCTATAATCTTCGTTATAATTTTTGGCTTTCTTAAACGTCTTGTTAATGCAACCATCATACGCCTGAACGTTCTAAAAACACCATGTTGATTACCTTTAAACTCCTGGCTATTTGGGTCTTTAGGATATTTCAATATAAATGAACCAAATGCTAAAAATACTCCCATTGTGGAGACAATTCCTGCAAGCGAACCAAACCAAACTGTAGCAACAAAAGAAATTTGTTTTTCTGTGATTCTGTGACCTCGTTCAACACTATAAAAAGTCCTTGCGATTCTATAAATCTGGGTCCCACTATAGGCAGTAAGGACCTCATTTTCTAGTTGAAGTTGCTTATCCTTAAGGGGTAATAATTCTGATTGTAATTTTTCAATTCTTGACTCTTTGTACTTTAATTTATCCTCTTTTTTTACTCGCTTTGCATCAATTTTTGCTAACGCTTTTGAATATCTTTTCCTTCTCAATTGTTCTTGCTTCTCAATACCTTGTATTTCAGATTCAAATTGTGAATTTTTTGCCATTTTGCTACGTATTGCAGAAATTTTATGGTATAGCTTGTCAATAGTCAGAGCATATTGGTTATAAATAGCTGTTGACTGTTTTCCAAAATCGGATGAACTAGCTAATGTTAAATTTGAATTCTCAGTAACTAAAGTATCGATTGTCTTATTAATCTTTGCGACACGGGACTTCAAACTTTGTATATCTGATGAAAAACCAGAAAACATTCCTAAATCCTGCCCCTTTCTCTCAATCAACAGCTCCTTTTCACGCTTCTCTTTTCTTAACTCGTTAATTTGGTTTTGATTAGACTTTTTTGAAGATTTTTTATTTTCACGCTCTTCTTGCACTTGATTCTGCAATAACTTTTGAAGACTTGATATCTGATCATCTCTTTCTTTAACCTTAACTTTAATATCTTCTTCTATTGCTAATTTTTGTTTAATCAAATCTGAATTACCACTAGCTAAATAATCAGATTTTCTCTTTCCTAAATTACTTAAATCATCTTCTAGACTCTTTTCAACCTGTTCACGAAGAGCACTAATTTCTTCATTTATCGAATCTATTGTAAACTCCTTCAATTCACTGATCTCTTTTTCTTTAGCAATAATTATATTTTCCACACCAACAAGTTTATTTCTTGGTATATCTACTTGAGTTGTAATATTGGCATATTGCCTTTCGAACCCAGTAAGAAGTGTCTCAAATGTTATAAAAGTAACGAGAACTAAAACTAACGAAAATATAATCTTAACTGTTCTATCAGGATTTATATAAATTAAATATGCGAAAGGTATCTTAAGTAATTCTACAGATGCAACCATCACAAAAGGCAATGCGGCCAAGAATAAATCGAATACTCTCCCAATTGGAAAATCCATATCCTCTTTGGCATATACTTGATAAGTCTGAAACCCCATTGACCACGCTATAATTAACCCGATAAAAGCAGCAATAATCTCAACAACCCAAGCGCTAATAAATAACTTATTACCCCAAAGCACTCTATTTTCATACATTGAGATTTCTTCCCTATTACCAATGCTCATAAAAACCTCTTATTTTTGCCATGAGACAAAGTCATACTTTCATATTCCAGCCCTTATGCAGACACCAGCAGCAAATTTAAACGCTACCTGTAAGTTCTTTTCTATAAAATATTTAGGATGAGGATTATCAACATAGCCTCAATATTTAATGTTTTCACATCCACTTAAAATTCAGTGTAACAATATCCCCTTCACCAGATATACAAAATAAACTAAATAGTGCATGCTAATATTGGATTTTTCTTTCCGATCCCAGAAAAACTCACCACCTACATCAACTAATTGCTGGTGAACAATACGACTATTCTTACGATTGATGCGGTCATCTGTTATTAACAATTTAACCGAAATACCTGTTCTGGCTCTTTGGCATAGTGTTCGAAAAATCTCTTCATCCGTAAACCAGGCTACGGCTATGGTGATATCTTTCTCTGCTTTTTCAAGCTCACTAATTATTTGAGTGTGAATATCCTCGAAATATACATTTGTTTCCATACAGGATCTAACTCCACTGGTTTATGCATTTTAAGTTTAAATTACACCAAAACAATGGAAACGGACAACATAATTTTCGCCTAAGTAAGAGAGATTTATTATCTTATGGTATCGTTGGAGCGTATAAGAGAGACCTTGTTGGGTGTGCTGAAATTTACAGAATAAGAAGGCGGACTGTTGCAATGCTAATACCATAGAGTAAACTACTATAGCCTTACAGGAGTTAAGAATATGAAAAACCTCGTGATGTTATTTTCTTCAATAGCTTTCTTAGCTGGCTGTAATACAGGACCGCAAGTTAAGTCTTATACTGGTCCAACAGGTGAAAAGGTAAGCACTATTCGCTGCACAAGAGAAACCTCTCCATGTTTTGAAAAGGCATCTGAAGTCTGTAATAGAGGAAGTTATCGGATAACCAACAGCTATCGCAATGCTGGAGGCTTAATTGCTGATGTATTTCCCGGCCCGGTTACTTGGTACACAATGAGCATTGTTTGCGGGCCGTCTGATGGTCTAATGCCAACATTCCCACTTAGAGGTTCACAACCTGCTATGCCAGTGATTCCATCTGTTCAGAAGACTCGATGCAACCAAGCTGGTAATACAATTAACTGTACAACTTACTAAACAAAAATGGGCGATATTAAAACAAGGCAAGTTAACTCGGACCACAAATAAATAATATCTCTTGGATTAGTCTCAGTAAGATTTGTATAAGCCTGCTTCTTCGCCCCACTATTATTGTTTTTTGGTGACCAAATATACACATTCTCAATCTCCGGCAAATGCGCTTGCTTATGGTTAACCTACCAAAATCTCATTTTCTACAACCTTCGTTTTTTACCTCTACTCTTTAGTGATTAACTTAATCCTTGAAAAACCAAGGTGGCAAATTTAGCCTTAAAAAAATAATTCTCTCAAGATAACTCTAGAAACACTAATGATTTACCTTTATTATTTTTTATATGAAAAACGTTTCAGCAGCCATAATAATTCGAAATAATGAAATTCTAATCGGAAGGCGCTCACCCTCTGTGAGCCTTGCAGGGTTTTGGGAATTCCCCGGGGGAAAACAAGACCCTGGTGAAACAATACAAGAGTGTCTAGAACGTGAGCTTTTTGAGGAGCTTTCTGTAGCAAGCATAGCTGGTGATATCTTCCACGAATCCATTTTCAAATACGACGGCGGAACAATTAACTTAATTGGTATTCTGACCGAACTACTAGATACTAATTTCACCTTGTCCGTTCATGACAAAATAGAGTGGGTAAAAATCAACGAACTTCTCTCTTATAAACTAGCTCCTGCTGACATACCTATTGCTGAAAAAGTTAGGAACACATATGGCTAATATTGACTCACTTAAAATTGGTACAGAATTAGATAATGCAGAGCTGCAAGCTATTTTTAAATGCAGCACCGCAAGGTGGAATGAGACGTTCTCATGAAACCAATACACTCGTTATAGTTTCTAACCGCATTAAATCTATCTATAAAGATAGGCATAATGAAGAAACGTCCATCCTATACTACACAGGCATGGGAACAGTGGGCTACCAATCGGTCTCATTTGCTCAAAATAGGACACTGGCTGAATCAAACTCAAATGGTGTGACAGTTCATTGGTTTGAAGTCTTAGAAGATAAAGTTTATACCTTTAGAGAAATCGTCACTATCGCTAATAATTTTTTTAAATCAAATCGGAAAGTATACGTGCAAGCCTTCTTTTTACCTCGTCTATAATTTCATGTTGCATCACGTTCCTTCCACCAGCGTAAACTGCAACCTTATTTGTAATAACTTCTCCATAATGAGCTATTCCTGATGCCCTTTCTTCTTGAAGAGAAGGGCTAGAGTCAAATATGATATTACGTCTTATTTTACCCGTCTTATAATCCTTAATAGCCAAAGTAACATCAGTAATTGTAATGTAAGTATTGTCAGAAATATAACTACCTAAAACCGCTCCAACAGTAGCTCCAGATAATATTCCAATTGCCGTCCCTGAAGAAATACTTGACTGGTAACCTCCAATGCCACCAGATGCAGCTCCCAACAATCCTAATTGGGTACTCATATCCTTCCTGATATAACCACTGTACGTTACATTCACATCATAATGAATTCTATAATTATTATCTCCACTGGCCACTGGACTGTAACCTTTTTTTCGAAGTTTATTCTCAATCTCTTTTTTTAATTGCGGAAGGTCAAGTGATTTATCTCCAGACGTATTTCTTATAGTCACTTTAATGGTATTAACTTCAAATTGACTGGAATCTATAACAATATTCCTTGCAATTGCTGATCCATACATATTGCCGTCATCATTTGGAATCATTCCTAATCGCCCATACGAAGCGCATCCATTTAACAAAAAAACAGTAACTATGAAAATTATAGTTTTCATATTCAAAAATCCTCTTTTAGAAAATTTTCAACTTCATGATAATGGATAGAAAAAGCTAATCCCTCCACATCTTCTCCCACCCTTTTATTATTATTTACCCCAATTACTTTATTATTTAAAAACAGTGGGCCACCGGAATTACCTGAATTTAATGCTGCATCAGTTTGAATAAATGTAACTTTCTTACCCCCAATACCATACGCGTCTTGAACCTCTCTTATAGCACTAACAACGCCCCTTGTAATACTAAACTCAAGCCCCTTTGGGTGACCAATTGCCTCTATAGTAGATCCTAAAGGTATAGACCCTGAAAAAAAAGAAGCTGGGTTTCCAATCTGCTGAACTTTAATTAAAGCTAGATCTAGCCTTACATCAGTCTTAACAACCTTACCAAAAGTTTCAGACCCATTATAAGCCTTGATCTCCATAAATTTAGCACCTTCCACAACATGGTAATTAGTTAAGACTAAATCAGGAGTGACATAAAACCCAGTACCTAAAGAACCAGATGGATTATAAATAACAACCACATGATCCATTCTTTTATCATTTCGTGGAACAACCTTATCCGAATCTAAATTATATTTTCTAATAGCTTTATACCTATCAGATAAAATATCTTTTTTTAATTCACTATAAGAAAGATTAACCTTCTTAAATTGTCCTTTTTTTCTATGGACCTGCTCAATCAATTGCGACAAAGATACTAAAACAGATGATTTCTCAAACTGCTCGACATCTTCTTCAGAATCATATTTATTAATAATCTTCCAATGATTAATATCCCTGTCATTAACTTGATAAGGTACTACAAAACTCTTTGACTCACTAATATCAAAATAACCCTTAATTATTTTTCCTTTTCTCAAATCAATAAAATAATAAGTTGTAGAAGCGATCTTACGAGACTCTAAATTTGACTTACTATAATCATATTGGGTAAAAGTATCTTCTGTAAGCATCATAGGAGTTTGACTAAATGACTGATTTAATTCATTTAATTTATTCTCAGCATTTACCACCCCTGCTAACTTAATCATACAAGCCAAACCTTGGCACCATTGATTACTAATAGAACTCAGGTTTTGCTGTGCCTGATATAGTTCCATTTTTATTTGCTCATATTGACGGTTAGGAACTTTACGCTGGCCACTAATAAATTTAGACTTTACCCTATCTCTTTTTTTTATTCTTCTAGTCGTTTTAGATACATTTGTTGAAAAAATAATTACATAATCGTATTTATTTTTCATTTTTAAGACTTTTTCAAGCGAAGATGTTTTAACGCTTCTAAATATTCCAGTGTCTAATTCAATTGGAAATTCAAGCTTACCCTCGTTCAAAAGAGATTGACTACTATTATCAATAATAGCTAGCCTTTTGCCAATCAGGCTACTTGTTTTAAATCCATTCTCCGAGACAAGCTTAGATGCCTTTATATAATTAATTAAATCAAACCCTAATTCCTTATAAACCTTAGAATAATAAATTTCACCTAACTCTTCCTCAAAAATAGTCATATATTCAGGAAAACTATCAAATATTACTTTAAAACTTGAATTAAAGTCTTCTAATTGTTTTTTTGTCATTCCTTTTACAGAATTTAACAAAAAATCTTTGTATTTTAAGGTTATATTTTTTTTATCTACGATATTTGTATGTATTGGATAAAGCTCAAAAAAATTATAAAAACTATTAGATGAATGATTAAATTTAACAAATGCTGACCCAATTGACTTATTGAGTTGATTAATTAGCTCACTCCTGAGAAGTGAGATTTTTTCTAAATTATCAGTATGTCTTGAGAACGGTCTATAAAAATAACTATGATAAGATTCAAGAATGTTTGAAGATTCTTCAAGAAGCTTCTTCATTCCCTCCCACATGGATGGTTCTAATGGAAATTTATAAGTACTTCCTAAAGAAGTTATAGTTTTCAGAACTCTCGCTTCATTACGTCTATCAATATGAGAAAACAGTCTTCTAATGAGTTCTTTATTTGCTTCTCTATTGATTTCAAAAAACTTTGACTCTCGCGTGTATATCTGCTCAGCTTCTACATATTCTTTTTCATCAAGTGTTTTTTTAAGATGATCTGAAGGCGTAAAAAATATATTGTAACTAGAGCCTGAACGTGTAGGAGTGGTCTGACACCCCCCCAAAAAAAAAGCCAAAAACAAAATATATAAAATCTTACTCTGGTTCAATCCATTCATGAGGGCATTAGCTCCACTAATCAACAACACATCGCCTTTGGCAATCATACGCTATTAATATCTCCCTATAAATTGACTTAGTCAATACAAAACAACTGATATTCAGCCCAAATATTTAGCAACCAAAGATATTGTCTATCATGGATTACAAACCATTAACTTATCCCGTTGAGAATTGTCCTAAACCAGACTATTCGATAAAAATTATTTAACTGAACTTAAACACTGACCCTTTTGTATATCAATATATAAGACCCCCACCCAAATAACCACAGGGGGTGTGTGGGGTTTAAAAACCCCAGCGGGTGTTTTAGGAAATAGGATTTTGTTTCTGCGCCGTTAAACTCACAATCCTTTTAGAATATTGGCCAAACGTGATGGGTTTTCTTCAATATATCGTTGGGTTGTTTGCAATGAACTGTGACCGGCAATGATTCTAATACTGTTCACATCAATACCCTTCTCCGCCAGTCTGGTAATCATGCTACGGCGACCACTGTGAGAACTGGCATCAGGGTAGCCGGCATCAATGTATATAGTCTTTAAGACTCTGCGCATAGAGTTCGCTGAGAAGCTACTGCCACGGTTAGAACGGAATAAGGCTGACTCAGGATTAATACGATGACATTGCTCCTCTTGGGCGACTACAGTAGCCTGTATAGCCTTAATCACTTCAGGGTTAGACAATGCCAGGTCACGATGCTTTTCACCCTTGGTGTACCCTGCTAATAATCTCAAAGTATCCTTAACCCTGCCATTCTCGTAAACATCTTTAACCTTCAGAGCAGCCAGCTCTTTGGACCGCAGACCCAACCAGTTTGAGAGAATGAATATTCCCATGTTACGTGTCGCCTGATAAGGATTGTCTCCCCCCTTAATCGAACGTTTGATAATTTCAATATCCCGTTCAGTCAAGGCTTGCGCCTGACCCGTTGTACCTTTAGTTCGACCTTGTGAGTTCATGGAATCACCTTAATTAAGTGTCGTTTTAGTTATTTAAGTAATGCTTTAGTACATAGTATAGGGAGAACAGATGCAATGTCAAGCTGCAGCTAGTGATATTACTAGCTTTGTACTATTTAAACAAAAATAGTACATCCATGATTTGCTCTATTAATTTTAGGGGTATTGAGATTACTCAGAAAAACCTTTAAAACAAATATTAAATAATTTAGATTGAGTAACTGTCTAATCAAATAGATTGTAATAACTACAAGAGGCTAACCATGCTAAGAATGATTGATATTGGAGTTGAAAATGCCACAGCCTTTTGTATTTTAGGAAAGATAACAAAAGCAGATATGTCCACTGTACTTTCCCATGCGAAAAATAAAACTGAGCGTTACGGGAATATTGTCTTTTATGAAGAAATACAGGGTTTCCAAGGAATTGAGCTTTTAGCGGTTTTCGAAGAGTTTAAATATTTATTTGAAATGGGCCTATCAAATATCTCAAAGGTTGCCGTTGTCACAGACAAAAAATGGATAATGAAGGTCGCAAGCCTTGAAGCTAAGATTTTCAGAAACATTAATATCAAATGCTTTCAACTCAATGAAAAATCACTCGCTATTGAATACCTAAAAAATAGTTAACTATTACCCTTTTCCACAATCTCTGTGGATAACCTTGAGGACAACTTG
>Ga0209494_1001373_pt1 | contig 10685 bp, 7 predicted proteins | sample EN1Hudseemescosm_FD_184628 | JGI IMG/M metagenome (GOLD analysis project Ga0209494, IMG submission 184628) | Methane-oxidizing microbial communities from mesocosms in the Hudson Canyon - EN1B Hudson Canyon (SPAdes) (version 2) | ecosystem: Environmental > Aquatic > Marine > Cold seeps | place... | reverse complement strand
GCTGCTGGCGATGATGTTGTTGGCACTGCTTATATGGCTGTAATCGATGACATCATCGAAATAACATCGCTCTCTAATGCAAATTTAGTTAATGCTGTTGGTGCTGAAGCAATGGGAAACTTAGTCATCGATGCAGGAGAAGATGGTTTAGCAAGCCTAACATTTACGGGTACCGTGCCATTAGGTTTGATGACATCAAATGGTCATGAAGTAAGCTATCAACCTCAAACTGATGGTAGCCTTCAAGCAATTGATGAAAATAATGATATTGTCTTTTCCTTATCACAAAATGATACTGGTGATGGCTACACGCTGGCTTTAGATCAGCTACTCCAAGGACCAATAGTTGAAACAACCGTTTCTTTAACAGGATCAGCAGTTGATGCTGGCGCCCCTGTAGGAGCAGTTACTCAAGTTAATCAGAATGGCATCATCATTAACCTGTCAGCAACAGATAGTTCTGGCCCCGATCTGATTAATGCTTCAAATGATGGCTATGGCGTTGACAATGGCTTGGTTGATGAAGGTGATTCAGAAACCGTCATTATTACATTGGATGATCCAAATGGAACATTCAGTGAGATGAGTGTAACAGTTGGTAACTTCTCAATAACAGGAAATAGCACTGATATATATTCATATCAACTGTACCTTGATGGCAATGTGGTTGGTAATACCCAGAGTGTGTCAGCTTTAGCAACAAATTCCAGTACCAACACAACAATTTCTATTAATGGTTCAGACTTTGATGAAATTAGAATGTGGGCAACACATTCTGGTGGCAATACACAATCAGAAGGAAACTATAAAATCATCTCGGTGGACACTGATGTCTCAGCCACATCGTATGAAGATCTTGTTTTAAACTTTGGTGTTGATGCCATAGATACTGATGGGGACTTCCATGGTGGTGACTTCCAAATTGCTGTTGATATTAATGGCGATTCTGGATTTTTACTTCTCGATGACCCTTCATTAGATTCATTAATTAATGAGCCTATTGATGAACCAATGTAAAAGTCATCACCTTTAAGTTAGCTTTCTGGTTCATTCAGGCCTTGGGAATCATATCTTCAAGCTCCAGTAGTTTATTCTACTGGGGCTTTGATGAAGGCGAATTGAAAATAGTTAGAGCGGTAATGGAACACCCATAAATTTCGAATAGATGTAGCCACTCCGTAAGCTCTAGGTAAACTTAGAGTTTATTTGAATTAGTTTTAAGCGCTGCGGCAAAACAAATTTGGATAAATTCATCAACATTCAATGATGCGCCCCCAATCAGACCGCCATCAACATCCTCTTTTGAAAAAATTGCAGCTGCATTATTAGCATTGACACTCCCACCATAAATAATGCGTAAAGACTCTGCCGTAGATTTATCATGCTTAGCTATACGCTGACGCATGAATGAATGAACATCTTGAGCCCATTCAGGTGTTGCCGACTTGCCCGTTCCGATCGCCCAAACAGGTTCATAAGCAAACACCGTCTGACTTAATGCTTTTGCACCTTTATGTTCAATAAGCACATCTAATAGCCGCGCAATTACTTCCTCTGTTTTTCCAGAGTCATAATCTTCAGCGGTTTCACCAATACAGATAATAGGTGTTAAATTATGGTTCGTTGCCATGTCATATTTTTGGGCAACAATCTGATCGAGCACAAACTGATCAAGCTCTAATTTTTCATAGAGACATCGGCGTTCAGAGTGACCAATCAACACATAATCACAGCCAAAAGCCTGTAGCATTGATGCTGAAATCTCACCTGTATATGCACCTTCATCGTATGCTGATACATTCTGTGTTCCCCAATGTAACGACGACCCCGTTAATATCTCTTGTGTTTCTTTTAGATACACAGATGGAGGGAATATAGCGATGTCAATCGCTGAAGATTGTCTGGCTTTGGCTAGCATGCTATCGAGCAGCTCGGACTGATGCAAAATGTTTTCTAATAATATTTTAGAGCTTTCAATTGGATTGTTCATTTTCCAATTACCAGCAACAAGTGGCTTACGCATAATATTTAACCTTTTGAATATTTCTCGCTATCGTTGAGAAGATGTTTTTGTTTCCACTATTCCAAATGATAAGACACAACTCTATTCACTTCATTTTTTGATCCAAGAATGACGGGCACTCTTTGGTGAATATTCTCGGGGTCAATATCAAGAATACGCTCAGTTCCTGTCGAACATAGACCACCAGCTTGCTCGACAATAAACCCCATTGGATTGGCTTCATACATCAGTCTAAGCTTGCCTGATTTAGAGTGATCTCGCTTATCATGGGGATACATAAATATTCCACCACGCGTCAGGATTCGAAACACTTCAGCCACCATAGAAGCGACCCAACGCATATTAAAGTCAGTTCCACGAGGGCCTTCCTCACCTTGCATACACTCATCAATATAACGTTGAACCGGTTTATCCCAAAAACGATGATTCGACATGTTAATTGAAAACTCAGCAGTATCTTCAGGAATAGTCATATTGGGATGACTCAGCACAAATTCACCCACATCTTGATCTAAAGTAAACCCGTTTACGCCCTGTCCTGTGGTAAGGATCATCATTGTTGATGGACCGTAAAGCACAAAACCAGCACACACTTGCTCGCACCCTTTTTGTAAAAAATCATCCTGCGTAGCGTCTATACCTTCTCTACCTTTAAGAATAGAAAAAATAGTGCCCACTGTTAGATTGACATCAATATTTGATGAGCCATCTAAGGGATCGAATAAGGCCAGATATTTCCCCCTAGGATATTGCTCTGGAATTGGAATAAAGTCATCGACTTCTTCAGATACCATTCCCGATAAATGTCCAGTCCACTCCAGTGCTTCAACCATGATGTCATTGGTGATAATATCCAACTGTTTCTGCGTTTCTCCCTGAACATTTTCCGTTTCAGCACTTCCTAACATACCTGTAATTGAGCCTCGGTTCACTGTATGTGAAATGCGTTTGCACGCGGTCGCAATATCATTTAAAAGTAATGTTAAATCACCTGTTGCATCAGGCATACTTCGTTGTTGTTCAATAATAAATTGCGTTAATGTTTTGTGATTACTCATACTGTCTTTCCTCAAATTTTATTCTATAACGATAATCGTTCTGAAATAGCACCTATAAAATCCAGTTGATATTTAAAATACTGATGTCGTTAACTCGCCATTGGCATAACGCTCAACCATCTGCTGTAAAGGAATAACGTTGATTTTACTGGCATGACCAGCACTGCCAAAAGCTTCATAGCGTGCTTGGCAAATAGCCTGCATCGCAGCTGTAGCTTCCTTATAGAACTTACGTGGATCAAAGTCTGACGCATTTTCTTTTTGTGCTAAATAGCGACGAATTGCTCCCGTTGATGCCATCCGTAGATCGGTATCGATATTCACTTTACGTACACCAAATTTGATGCCAGCAACAATCTCATCCACAGGTACACCATAGGTCTGCCCAATATCTCCACCATAGGTATTAATAATGCTTAACCAATCTTGTGGTACCGAACTAGAACCGTGCATTACGAAATGTGTATTGGGTAAGCGCTGTTGTAGTGTTTTCAAATGATTGATGGCTAATACATCACCCGTAGGAGGTTTACTAAACTTATAAGCACCATGGCTCGTTCCAATCGCCACAGCTAATGCATCGACTTGTGTTTGTTTAATAAATTCAACCGCTTCATCAGGATCAGTAAGTAATTGACTCTGATCAAGCTTTTCTACTGCGCCATGACCATCTTCTTCTCCCATCATGCCTGTTTCCAACGAACCCAAACAGCCTAGCTCTCCCTCAACAGAAACGCCACACGCATGGGCCATGCTAGAAACAGTGCGAGTCACTTCAACGTTATACTCAAATGATGAAGGTGTTTTCATATCAGCCATTAATGAGCCATCCATCATGACCGAGCTAAAACCAGACTGAATTGAGCGAGCACAAACAGCCGGCTCCGAACCATGGTCTTGATGCATAACCACAGGGATATGAGGGTACTCTTCGATGGCCGCTAAAATTAAGTGGCGTAAAAAGGGTTCGCCTGCATATTGGCGAGATCCTGCCGAACCTTGCAATATAACTGGGCTATCCACAGCATTAGCTGCCTGCATGATGGCTTGTACTTGCTCCATATTACTAACATTAAATGCAGGAATGGCAAACTCATGCTCTGCTGCATAATCTAAAAGTTGTCGCATCGATATTAAAGCCATATATTCACCTTTTTTGATAATCGTTATTTAAATCTCATCAAAGCTAAACAGATAAAAATACATCTGAATTTCATAGTGATGATTATTTGATGGGCTTTGGCAGTTGATCACCGTTCCAAGCTGGCTGTAAGCCACCTGGCACTATGATGATTACTGTAGCTCGTCAGAAAATGATAGTTTCTGAACTTAATTACGTTGGTATAACGGTTTAATTAATTCAGCCACTACGATAGATTAGAAGAGCCCAAAAGGGCTTTGTAGCTAACTACCAGGTTCTTAGTTTGTTGGTATCATTTTGTGAGTTTCACGACCGACACCTGAATTTTTACAGGGGTAACCCACTCACCATTAATATAATTGTTATATTGAACTTTATGATAATCAAGCGAGCCTTCGGTATTCGGGTTTAAATAAATCATTATTTATTACCTTCATATATTTTTTCACTATTAGGACTCGTAGCATAAATCGTTAGTAACAAAAGAACTTGCCTCTGAATAGCTTTCGCTTGACTTAAAATCCAGAACCGTCACACCCTCTCGCTCTTAAATCGCGATAAAACCTAGGTGTCACCCCATCAAAAGCACCATCTGAACAGAAACAACCGACCAATAATTTACGATCATCGGCAGATAATTGGTCACCTCACAACTTGGATTTTACGACAGAAGGTCTTAGGTGGGGTTCGATCTATCCAGCTCAGCCACAAGGGCATTGGTGATTAAGGGTTGTAGCCTGTAGAAAATGTACGCCCAATTAAAATAGCTGGAGAAATTGTGGTTCAGCAACGTAGCTGAAATTATTCATATATTTTTGATTAACGCTTAATTTTCTTCTGACTTAGCTTGTTCATAGTCAAATAAGTAACGCGTTCTTTTACATAGAGCGACCAGCATAAGCATTAATGGTACTTCGATTAAAACGCCAACTACGGTTGCCAATGCAGCTCCAGAAGATAAGCCAAAGATGATGACTGCCGTCGCAATAGCAACCTCAAAATGATTTGATGCGCCAATCAAAGCAGCAGGAGCGGCATCTTTATATGAAAGTTTTAACCATCTTGCAAAGATAAAATAGCCAATTGAGAAAATAAATACTGTTTGAATAAAAAGAGGGATGGCGATCCATAAAATAGTAAGAGGATTATTTATAATAACCTCCCCTTTGAATGAAAAAAGTAGAACTAATGTTATAAGAAGTGCCGTAATACTGACTGGATTAAGCCATTGTAAGAAGTGCTCATTGAACCATGTCATACCTTTGTATTTTAAAATCCATTTTCGTGAAAAATAACCCGCCACTAATGGAAGTGCCACATAAATTGAAACTGAAAGTAGCATCGTCTGCCAAGGTACTGGCATTGAATTCACATTGAGCAACAAGCTTCCCAATGGACCATAAAGTAACAACATGAGTAAGGAGTTGATGGCAACCATCACCAAGGTTAAACCATCATTACCTTTCGCAAGGTAACTCCACATTAGAACCATTGCGGTGCACGGCGCAATGCCAAGAAGAATTGTTCCAGCAATATAACTACGCCACAACTCAACCTCTTCACCATTTGCCAACACCTCAGTGCCTGGTAATAAGTCTTTAAATAAATAACCTAAAAAGAAATAAGAAATTCCAAACATAGAGAAAGGTTTGATCCCCCAGTTTATAAATAATGTCAGGAATACCGGTTTAGGCGTCTTGGCGGACTTAATAACTTGAGAAAAATCAATCTTCACCATGATGGGATACATCATGAAAAACAAACACACGGCTATGGGAATAGAAACCTGATAGATTGAAAAGTCATTGAGTGTTGCAGCAAACTGTGGAGCCAACTTACCGAGAGTAATCCCAACGGCAATACACAGTAATACCCATATCGTTAAATAACGTTCAAAAATGGATAGTTTTTTTTCGCTCATGCTATTTAGCTCTTATGTTAACTATTTATTATAATGACAAATACTTCGCTAATGCTGCAAAAATGAATTCACTTCCCTCGCTATCTGAAGTTCTTCATTGCTTCGTATTACCAGTGTTCTGACTCGACTTTCTGTACCACTTATGTCAACCATGTCATCGATAGACTGCTCATTGCGTGCAGCATCAATTTCAATGCCTAAACCACTTAAATTGTCACAAACCTGCCAGCGTATTGGTGCTGAATTCTCCCCCACGCCCCCCGTAAAGACAAGTGCATCAACATAACCTAGTGAAGCAATATAAGAACCGATATGCTTTTTAATTCGATAGCAATACATGTCAAGTGCTAGCTGACTGTTAACATCACCTTGCTCTCGTTGGCTAAGTATTTGACGCATATCATAACTCCCTGCCACAGCCAATAAGCCTGAATGATGATTAAGATCATCACTAATCTGCTCAGTTGTCATCGCATACTGTTGTTGCAAATGTAAACTAATGGCGGGGTCAACATCCCCACTGCGCGAGCCCATCATCAATCCTTCCAATGGTGTAAAACCCATTGAGGTATCAATACATTGTCCCTGTTTGATTGCTGCCATGCTGGCGCCATTGCCGAGATGAAGCGTTATCACGTTCAACTGTGATAATGGTGTATGTAAATAATCAGCCGCTTGCTGAGCCACATAACGGTGTGAGCTACCATGAAACCCGTATTTACGAATGTGATACTCCGAATACCATTTTTCAGGTACGGGGTAACGATACGCATATTCAGGCAAAGTCTGATGAAACGCAGTATCAAATACGGCTACTTGAGGAATGTCAGGAAATAGATTTAAACATTCCTCTATGCCTTGCACATTGGCAGGGTTATGAAGTGGTGCTAAGGATGATAACTGCTCAATTTGTGCCAATACTGGAACATCAATCAGTGTTGGTCGGTTAAACAACTCGCCACCATGCACCACACGATGACCAATTGCATCTGGTTTAGCCAACTCATGTTTATTTAACACGTCAGAAATCGCCACAAAACAAGTTAAATATGAAAGCGATGTCATGACTAATTTTTCATCATGACTATGGCCAGACTCATCTTGCCAACAATAACTGTGGCTTGCCTGTTGCTGCCCTATACCATCGAACACACCTTTGACGATCACTGTCTCACTGGGTAGCTCAAGTAATTGATACTTAACCGTCGCACTACCACAATTAATAATCAGTACAGTTTGAGATGCCATTATTCAGCAGGCCAAGTCCAGTTAGCAACTTCTGGCTTGTCAGTGCCATGTTTATAGGCATATTGACTACATTCAATTTGCATATCTCGGAATGCCTGTTTGGCATGAGCACCCGTCACTTGGAGTTTTGGCACACGATTAATCACGTCAATCGCCAAACTAAAACGATCAATTTCATTGCGAATGGCAAGTTCTAAAGGTGTATTGATATTGCCCTTTTCTTTATAACCACGCACATGCAGGTTTTTGTGATTAGTGCGACGATAAGCCAAGCGATGTATCAACCATGGATAGCCATGGAAGTTAAATATAACCGGCTTATCTTTGGTAAATAAACTATCAAAGTCATAATCAGACAAACCATGAGGATGTTCTGATTCTGGTGCTAATGTATACAAATCAACCACATTGATAAATCGCATTTTCAGATCAGGGAAATAGTCACGCAATAAGCAGATCGCCGCCAATGATTCCTGTGTTGGTACATCGCCACAGCCTACCATCACTACATCAGGCTCACCGCCTTGATCATTACTTGCCCATTCCCAAATGCCTAATCCTTTAGTGCAATGTTTAATCGCTGCATCCATATCTAGAAATTGGAAATGCTTTTGCTTGTCAGCCACAATGACATTAATATCATTCGTGCTACGTAAACAGTGATCAGCAACTGACAGTAAAGTATTCACATCAGGCGGTAAATAAATACGACAGACATTAGGACTCTTATTAACCACAATATCGAGAAAGCCAGGATCTTGATGAGTAAAACCATTGTGATCTTGACGCCAAACCGTCGAGGTAATTAATAAATTCAATGATGAAATAGGGGCTCGCCATGGAATATCATCACTAATATCTAACCATTTTGCATGTTGATTAAACATCGAGTCAATGACATGTACAAAGGCTTCATAAGTTGAAAAGAAACCGTGCCTTCCCGTTAACAAATAACCTTCAAGCCACCCTTCCAAGGTATGTTCAGACAACATCTCCATCACACGCCCATCGGTTGATAACTCTCCTCCGTCGGCATCTTCTGGCAAATAATCAGCCAGCCATAATTTCTTACTCACCTCATAAATATCATCTAATTTGTTCGAGCTATTTTCATCAGGCCCAAACACACGAAAACTCGTTGAGTTTGACTTCATTATGTCGCGAAGAAACTTTCCTAAAGGTCGAGTATTTTCAACTTGTTGATAACCAGGCTCAGTCACTTCAACAGCGTAATCTCTAAAATCAGGCATGCGGAGTGATTTACGTAACAAACCACCATTCGCATGAGGATTTGCCCCCATGCGACGTTTACCTTTCGGGGCTAACGCTTTTAACTCAGGAATCAAACTGCCTTGCTCATCAAACAATTCTTCTGGTTTATAACTACGTAACCAGTCTTCCAATTGCTGTAAATGTTCAGCACTTTCTTTCACACCAGCTAACGGCACCTGATGTGCTCGCCAAAAACCTTCAACCTTATGCCCATCTACAGTTTTAGGCCCAGTCCATCCTTTAGGACTACGCAATACAATCATCGGCCATCTAGGTCGAGTGGGATCATTATTTGTTCTAGCCTGTTGTTGAATTTGGCGAATCTCGAGCACACACTGCTCCATCACGTCAGCCATTTTCTGATGCATTGCCATGGGATCAGCACCTTCAACAAAATAAGGTTTCCAACCGTAGCCTTCAAACAAGCCTTCTAATTCTTCATGAGAAATACGTGACAAGATAGTCGGGTTATTAATTTTATAACCATTTAAATGAAGCACAGGCAAAACCGCACCATCACGAATCGGATTTAAAAATTTATTAGAATGCCATGATGTTGCCAGTGGACCCGTTTCTGCTTCACCATCTCCAACCATTACGGTGACAATTAAATCAGGATTATCAAAGGCAGCACCAAAGGCATGAGAAACACTATAGCCAAGCTCCCCACCTTCATGAATGGAACCCGGTGTTTCAGGCGTACAATGACTACCAATTCCGCCAGGGAATGAGAACTCTTTGAAAAACTGTTTTAAACCGCGTGAGTCTTCACTCTTATTCGGATAAATTTCAGAATAGGCCCCCTCTAAATAAACAGGTGCTAGAACACCTGGTGCTCCATGGCCCGGGCCAGCCAAAAAAATAGCATTAAGATCATATTGATTAATTAAACGATTCATATGTACATAGGTAAAGCTAAGCCCCGGGCTTGCTCCCCAATGACCTAATAATCTATTTTTAATATGTTCTGCTTGTAAGGGCTGAGTGAGCAACACATTATCTTGCAAATAAATCATCCCCGCCGCGAGATAGTTACATGCTCGCCAATAGGCATGAAGTTTCGTTAATTGCTCTGGTGTCGTTGTTTGGAGTTTATCCATAACGTATATGACTCTATAATTTAATAATGAGTAATTATAAGGGTTTTCTAATTTTGTGACTTAATTTATCTAATTGTAATAAATTATCACGCTAAGTCATTAATGATTTTATATGTGCGGTTACTGCACTCGCATTACCCTGAATATTATAACCACCTTCTAAGACAGAAATAATTCTGCCATTACAGTGCTTATCCGCTAAGGTTTTTAGCATTTCAGTTAATGTAACAAAGCCTTGATCACTGATCTCATGACACCCTAACAGGTCATCTTGTCGACTATCAAATCCAGCTGAAATAAGAATGAGTTCTGGTGAAAAGTCATCAACTACAGATAATAACTTCTGCTCGAAGGCTTGAATAATATCATCATCAGTAGCCCCACATTCTAAATGCACATTGATGTTAAATCCCTTTCCTGCACCCTCTCCTTTTTTTGAAGGGGAGCCTGTACCTGGATAGGAAAACATATCGTGAGTAGAAAAATAAAGCACATCTGGATCAGAGTAAAAAGCCCACTCTGTACCGTTACCATGATGAAAGTCCCAGTCAACAATCAATACTTTTTTAACGCCATAGATTTTCTGAGCATAGCGAGCAGCAATGGCGATATGATTGTAATAACAAAACCCTTCTTCCTTTCCGGTATCTCGAGCATGATGCCCGGGAGGTCGAGAAGCACAAAAAGCATTGTCTACTTTGCCTGAAAAAACGGCATCAACCGCTGCCAAGACACCTGCTGTTGCAAGCAGCGCATGTTGATGTGTTTTAACTTGCTTTGTTTTAATTGAATCTATATGTTGCTGTGAATGAACTAATGTTAGCCATTTTTCACTGTCTTTCTTAGGTGCAATCATTGACACAGCACTGACTAAATCGTGTTCTAAAACATGCTCAGTAATCGCCTGATAGCGTGCTGGTGA
>Ga0209494_1001372_pt1 | contig 10693 bp, 8 predicted proteins | sample EN1Hudseemescosm_FD_184628 | JGI IMG/M metagenome (GOLD analysis project Ga0209494, IMG submission 184628) | Methane-oxidizing microbial communities from mesocosms in the Hudson Canyon - EN1B Hudson Canyon (SPAdes) (version 2) | ecosystem: Environmental > Aquatic > Marine > Cold seeps | place... | reverse complement strand
CGGCCAGAAGCGATGGCTCAATCCTCCTGAGGCCAGTAGCACAACCCGTCGATCTGAAGCTTCGATTGCCTGGCTCAAGAGTGACCCGAACAACAAGAAATCCTGTGCGGTCGCCGTCTGACAGACTCCCACCGACATCCAGCGTTCGGCGCCCTGCAGAAACCCAAGAAGATTGATCGTCGGGTAATGGACGGGGAGGTACGGGTCATCACTAGCCAGGATCCAGGTGTCGTCCCGATCAATCGCCAACGACTCAACAGCACGAGCAAGTTCGGGGTCTCCAGGCATGTCATAGGGAACCTGGCACATGCCACGAGGCAGTTCATCAGAGGTGAACTTTCCACTACGTCGCTCGTGGGCCGTGACGATGTGCTCAACCGTGGTGAACCAGTGCGTATCGAAAACGATGACCGTGTCAGCCTCCAGACGGTCCAGACACTCGGCACGTAACCGATGGAGGCCAGCCACCAGCGAAAAATCCTCTCCGTCATTGAGCTCGCGTCGCAGGCTTTCCGTCATGACGATGGGTGGAACGTGGGAGACAACGGCAGCGCCGACGATCTCACCCATGGCCGACTGCCATCTCAGAAGCACGTGGGCGGTTATTCGAATTCATTCGCCGAGCATAATCGTTTGGACCCGAAATATCTAACCAACTGAAGGCAGCGATGCGACGAGGCCTGTTCACGGGTCCGCACTAGACGCAGCAACCACGCAACTTCCTGTTTCGGCCAGCGTGCAAGGAACGTCTAGTACAACATCCAAACCGACGGCTATAGAGATCTGGTTTCGATCGGATGTCGAATGGCACTGATGCCACCAGGTAGACCGATCCGTGCATGGCGTGTGGCCACCAGGAACGTTCGTGGAACCTGCGGAACTACTGGGAAGACCGGTTGCAGGGCACCCGCATATACCCCGGAAGAGACCCGGTCACGTCTAGCCGCCTGTCTGGTCGGCCAGACCATCCAGCACCGCCGCGACGGCATCCACCTCCGTGTCGGGATTCACGAAGCAAAACCTCAACACGGGCCGACCCTTCCACCGGGTCGGGACACAGAGGACTGTTCCCTTGCGCGCCATGTCCACCGACCACTCCTGATAATCAGCGTCACTCCAGCCGACCCGCTCAAACAACACGACCGAAAGGTCCGGCTCCATGATTAGGTCCAGGTATGGCCGTGATCGCACCTCAGCGACAACGGCGCGAGTTGTGGCTAGAACCGTCTCAACTGCATCTCGATAACGCCTGGTGCCATGGGTGGCAAGGGAAAACCAGAACGGCAGACCACGAGCCCGTCGCGTCAAATGGATCGCGAAGTCTGCCGGGTTCCACTCCGAGCGATCAACAGACTCCAGGTAACTCGCAAACTGGGAATGGGCCGCAGCCCCGTACTCCGGCTCCCTATAGATCAGGGCGCAGCAGTCGTAGGGGGCGAACAACCATTTGTGCGGGTCGACGACGAAGGAGTCGGCGAACTCGACACCTGCGAACGCCCGAGAGACCGAAGGTGCTACTAGCGCCGCACCACCGTAAGCACCATCAATGTGCATCCAAAGACCGCGCTCCCTGCAGGTCTTGGCGATACCCGAGATGTCGTCTACAAGACCAGCGTTAGTAGTCCCGATCGAGGCCACCACGGCAAAGAGTCCACCGTCCCGGTCAGAGTCGAGTGCCGCCGCAAGAGCCTCTCCGGTCATTCGACCCTGATCATCAGCGGGGACGTCAAGCACCTCACAGTTCATCACCCGAGCCGCAGCCCGAACCGAACTGTGGGCTTCTGCCGTTGCCGCAAACCGCCAAGCCTTGCCTTGATTGGCGGTATCAGCTCGTGCTCGCTCCCGAGCCGCTACTAGCGCACTCAGGTTTCCAATCGTGGCACCGGACACGAAACAACCACCGGCGCTGACGGGCCAACCTGCCAACGAAGCCAGCCAGGACAGCGCCTGATTTTCAGCCGCAATGGCTCCCGCCCCGGCCTCCCAGGTGCCAGCAAATATTTCTGCGGCAGTCACTGCAGCGTCGAAAACCAGCGAGGCCTGGGTTGGGGCAGCCGGCACAAAGGCCAAATTCATCGGGTTGTCCTGAGCCCGGGTGGCAGGCACGACCACCTCTGTGAACAGCCTGAGAGCTTCCTCGCCACCAATCCCGTCCGGGCCGATGGCCTCTCCAAGATCGGCAAGCAGTTCGTCTGCAGGTCGAGCTCGAGCCATCGGATCCGGGCCCTCGACGATCCTTCTCAAGCTCCAATCGGCGACTGCCTGAATAGCCCGATCATCCTCGGACCAGAACCGGTCGGCACTCACAGTTCGTCAAGCTCTTCGACTGACCGGAGCACCTTTCGCAGGAGGCGAGCCAGCATCTCCTTTTCGTCTTCGTCTAGTCCGCCTGTCACCCTGGACTCAACGCTGTTGATCGCCGGCATCACCTCGTTGACCACCCTGGTCCCCGCGTTCGTGAGAACAACCTCGACTCGACGCCGGTCAGACGTGACCGGGTGCCGGCTTGCAAGACCCTTGCGCTCGAGAGTGTCCAGCACCCCGGTCAGGGTGCCACCAGAAACCCCTGCCTCTGCGGCCAATACGCGTGACTCCTGTTTTCCCCAGATTCGGAGCACGAAGAGAATGACGAAGGCACTCCATGACAACGAGTGGGACTTGAGTACGGCTTTTTCCATGTGTTTGCGAACCGCAGTGGCCGTTCGGAATATATTGGAAACGGCCGCCATGGACAGCAGGTCGAGATCGAGACCAGCCATCTGTACGCCGATCAGACGCTCCGCCTCAACCAACTCTTCATCACCTGCGGCGAAGGCACGGGGCATACCAACACACTACTATTCGGCACCAAACAATCTGGCAGGACGACAATCTGACGGATCGGCCCATTGGCAATGCCCGTCGTAGGCCAGAGCGTGCACCAATACCCGTCTTAGGCCAGAGCGTGCACTAGGCGGCAGAATGGAGATGGCTGACCAAATGGAAACCGACGAGTACAGGCGAATCCGTGTCCTGTGGCCAGACCACCTGAACCTGGCCCGTGGCAAGTACCTGCCTTACCGCCTTGCCGATCGGGGTACCCGCCATTGCCTTTCCGTCTTCTCTCTTGAGTACGACCGCGACATGGGTCCCGTGCCCGGAACAGGGTTCCTCGAGGGAATGCCGGACATGGAATGCCATTTCAACATGTCGGACATAAGGCCAAGTTGGGAAGACGGTGTTGGCGTCGTTGTCGGTGACCTCGAGCGCGATGGAAAACCGGTGCCTCTGGCTCCGAGAACGGTGCTTAGCAACGCAGTTAACGCTTGGGAATCTATGGGCTTAACACCCAAAGTCGGGATTGAGCTTGAGGCCTACGTAATGGAACCTGATGCCAACGGAGGCTGGCGCCCCTACAACGCACCCGGCTCATTCGTCTATGGCACAGGTGTGCGTACCGATCCCGAGGGGATCGTCCAGGAAATAGATGAGACCGCAGACCGGCTTGGCTTCCGGGTCGAATCAATTAACGGAGAGTTCGACATGGGTCAGTTCGAACTGACTCTCGAGTTCGATGACGCAATGCGATGTGCAGACGAAGTGTTCCTCTTCAGGGCGATGGCAATGGAACTCGCCGCGAAGAGAGGGCATCTCCTTACTTTCATGCCCCGGCCGATCCTGGAATATGGCGGTAACGGTCTCCACGTCAACCTGAGCCTCCAAGACGGTTCCGGAAACAACGCCATCCTTGACCCATCCAGTCCCGATGGGCTCTCGGCGCTCGCAAAATTCTGTATCGCCGGACAACTGCACCACATGCCGGCAATGGCAGCGCTGTGCGCACCAATAGCCAACTCCTACAAACGTCTTTTGCCTGGTCAAATTTCTGGTTATTGGAAAAATTGGGGCCATGACCATAGGTGCGCCACCGTTCGGGTCAACCCGGAACGCGACGCATCGACCCGTCTCGAGAACCGAATGCCCGACGGAGCGGCAAGCCCCCATTCAGCAATTGCCGCCGTGCTCACAGCATCCCGTCTGGGAGTCGAAGCCAAACTCTCATGCCCTGATCCTGAAACTGGAGACGCTCTAGAGACTGCCAACACCGAAGAGCACACACCCGAACACCTCGGTGCTGCTATCGAAGCCCTTCGAGCCGACAAGAAGTTTGCCGACGCCATCGGCCCAGAAATGGTCAACCAGTACCTTGCAATCAAAGAAGCTGAATGGGGCAAGTACCTCGCTGCAAATGGAAGTTGGGAAGAGACAATCGATCGCTTTACTGAATGGGAAGAACAGACATACCTCCCGTATCTCTAGTGAACAGAAACTTGTACCAGATTCTGGACATCGGTAAGTGGCGTAGCAGGCAGCTAGTCAAGATCGGTTTAAAACGGATCCGCACTCATCTACCCAGTCTTGGGGTCCAACCAGGCAAGGTCCTCAGGCTGCATGGAGTTGAATTCTGTGGTTCCACCGAATCCCTGTGCAGACGGAGCCAACCATGAGTCACTCAAATGTCGTCTTCGTAACCGGCGGGGCTTCTGGAATCGGCCGAGCTGTAGCAAAGAGGCTCGCAAGAGATGGATCTTCCGTTTTAGTGGCTGACAGGGACGTCAAAAACGGTGAAGAGACATGTGAGTCCATCGCATCAACAGGAGGGCGATCAATCTTCCAGGAGATAGACGTCCGAGACCGAAGTTCCATACGGGCAGCGGCTGACTACGCAACTAGCAATTTAGGCGGAATTACTGGACTTGTTAACTGCGCTGGCCTAGTAACGATGACTTCTCTGGCCGATCTGTCGGAAGAAGAATGGGATCTGGTCCTTGATGTCAACCTCAAAGGAACTTGGCTAGTTACGCAAGAGGTTGCACGCGATATCGAAAAATCAGGTGGAGGATCCATCGTCAACATCTCAACTATCGAAGCTGAGGTTGTCGTGTCATCGGCTGGCCACTGCCAAGTCCACTACAACGCTTCCAAGGGTGGGGTGAAGATGCTCACCAAGGCTCTCGCAGTCGAACTGGCAAGTTCATCTATACGGGTAAACGCTGTCGCCCCTGGCCCAATTGCCACAGACTTTGTCTCCCTCGAGGGCATCACCGCTCCCGAAACTCTCGAGGCGCTAAGAGGCAGGCTCCTAATTCCCCGGATCGGTCAACCGGAAGACGTCGCATCAGCAGTCTCGTTCCTGCTCTCTGATGAATCCTCCTGGATCACCGGGGTACATCTGCCCGTTGACGGAGGTTGGCTGACGCGTTGACCGCTTCGTCTGAACTAGTTGGAGCGATTGACTGGTCCACCCAGGTAGGCGGCCTGCACGACCGGATCCTCAGATATCTCATCAGGAGTGCCCACGGCAATGACCTTGCCCTGGTCGAGCACGTATACCCGATCGCAGATACCGGTGATGAAATTCAAGTCGTGATCGACGACGACTACACCGGCTCGGACGAGTTCCGCCAGTTCTCGAATCCGGTGAACCATCTCCGCAGATTCGCGATCTCCCATACCACTCGTCGGCTCATCGAGAAGAAGAAACCGGGGCGCCGCCGCTGCAGCTCTGGCAAGCTCGAGGCGCCGAGCATTTCCATAGTCGAGTTCTCCAGCTCGACGGTGGCGAAGCTCCCCCAACCCACTGACACGAAGCAGGAGTTCGACCTCAGGCTGCGGGCGGTCAGCAAGGTGACCTGCAACTGCTAGGCGCGCAACGGCGATGTTCTCCTCAACAGAGAGCGCCGGGAACAACCTGAGGTTCTGGAAGGTCCTGACGATCCCAGCTCGAGCGACCAGATACGACGGCCGACCATCGAGGGCATCGCCATCCAGTAGGACCGAACCACCGCCTGCAGGCACCAGGCCGGTAATCACGTTGAGGAGCGTGGTCTTCCCGGCACCATTGGGCCCGATCAATCCAACTACCTCATCGGTCGCGGCTGTCAGACTCGCCCCTTCGAGGGCTCGGAATCCTCCAAAGTCGACTACGACACCCGTTACATGGAGTTCGCCTTCGGACCTATGACCATCGACAGGATGGCCTGCTGGTAATTGGCTGACGGGTGTCTTGGCAAGACGCCCGGCAAGCCAGTGATCGAGCTCCCAGTCGCCTAAGAGGCCGGCTGGCCTGAAGATCATGAACCCGAGCATCGAACCGCCAAGAAAGACGTCTGTCAGACCATTCCGGAGAATCCAGTCGAGGGCTGGCAAGTCGACCGACGGTCCGGCGAGGTAGCGGGTGATCTCGCTACCGGCGCTGATTACCACCACCCCGACCAAAGACCCGGCGACGCTGTTCCGACCTCCAACGATCAACATCGTCAACGTGAGCAGGGTGTACTTGAAAAAGAAGAGCCTCGGATTGATGCTCCCAAGTTCAAACACCCGCAGAGTGGCACCGATAGACACGACGAAGACCGACAGAAGAAGGGCGATCATCTGCTGCAGCGCGGGGTGTATCCCCATCGAACGTGCTGCCAGGTCGTCTTCTCGCGCCGCCTGGGCGAGCCGACCAAATCGTGTCTCCTTGAATAGCCGAGCCGCCAGGAGGGCCAGAAGTAACGCCAGATAAATCCATCCCCGTCCCTGCAGCGTGACCTTGCCCAGCGGGCTGAATGAAAGGCCCGTCTTGCCGCCACGTGTGAGGTCAATCCAGTTCTTCGCAACTTCGTGGACGACAAACAGCAGTGCGAGTGTGATGACCGTGGCGGCCACAGCACCTGATCGCGCCCCTGAACGAGCGAGTCCCAGGCCAATGACAACTGCGACCACCACTGCGATGAGCGATGCGATGAGCGATGACTGGAGCGGTGTGAGGTCTACCTCCGTCAGGCCAAATGGAGCGTCGGGAATTTGTACCGCCTTTCGATCCGGGGAGATCGCGCAGACTGCGAACGCGTAGCCGGCAATAGCGCCAAACCCCATGTGTCCGAACGAGAGAACACCTGTGTTCCCGATATAGATCTGAATGCCAAGAACAACAATCGCATTGATGAGCATCTGGGTTACCAAACCATCGCTCGAAGAATTGCCTATAGCCGTATAGGCGACTCCGCCCACCAGCAGCAACAGATAAGTGATTAGAGAACCGGCCACCGGGAGAACCACACGACGAGCTACCCCGATGTGCATCAGACGCGCTCCGCTCGCCGGACTGTGATGAGGCCCTGAGGCCGGAAAACAAAAAGAAGTGCTATTAGCAGAAACACGATCCCGTCAGTCAGGCCTACCAGTCCCGCAGGAAGGTGCGATATCAGGAGAACCTCGGCGAGGCCAAGGACTACGCCACCCAAGACCGCTCCGGTCAAGCTCCCTAGACCACCGATGAGAGCAGCAAGCACTCCCTTCAGCATCGGGCTAAGACCCGCTGTCGGACCAGCCTGACCACTGCGCATCAGCCAGAAGACCGCTGCCACTCCGGCAAGAAGACCAGACAGTGCGAACGCCCCTCGGATGATGCGGTCGCTGCGAATCCCCATCAACCTGGCTGCGTCAAAGTCCTCAGCGGCAGCGCGCAGACTCGTTCCAAACATGGTGTTCTGAAGCACCCAGTAGGTCGCCCCTAGCGTCAAAAGGGTGAAGAGGATGACTAATAGGTCGTACACCTCCAGGCTGACACCACCAACCTTCCATGTCTCGAAGATCCAACCAGGTCTCGGGAACTGGCGGAAGTTCGCCGACACGTACATCACGAACCCTGCCTGAACCAAAAAATGAACACCAAACGACGTCATCAACATCGTGAAGTCAGGTGCTCCCCGAACCCACCTAAAGGCGACAAACTCGATGACCACCGATGTCACACCTGCAATCACGACAACTGCCGGAGCAACAAGCCACCAGTCCCAGCCGGCGGCGAAGAGGCCGTAGGCCGCATAGGCACTTACAGTTATCAGCTCACCATGAGCAAAATTCACCAGGTGCATAACGCCGAATATGACGGCTATACCCAAAGCAATAAGCGCATAGATCCCGCCACGCCCTAGACCATCGACCACCTGTTGGAGAAGTTCCGTCATACCAGGTCGGTGCTCCGACCGAGGTACGCGTCAAATAGGTCCTGACGCGCCAAGAGATCGGGCGCGAGGCCATCAAGAACAATCTCTCCGGAGCGCATCACATAGCCACGATCGGCAACCTCGAGTATTCGTTGCGCGTTCTGCTCAACAACCAAGAGTGTGAGACCGGTATCTCTAAGCGTCCCAATGAGGTTGAAGACGACATCCGCCAACAACGGGGCGAGACCCAGAGTGGGTTCGTCCATAAGGAGAATCTCCGGTTCTGCCATCATCGCGCGACCAATTGCAAGTTGTTGCGCCTCGCCGCCTGAGAGATAGCCCGCAGAGGTCCCAAGTTTGCTTCCAAGAGCTGGGAAGAGTTCGATGACCTGGTCCCGGAGTCCAGCTCTTCTGGTGGATGCCTTGGTCACACCCCCAACCATGAGATTTTCGTGAACGGTGAGATCGGCGAAGATCCGACGGTGTTCCGGAACCAGCGCAAGACCAGAACGGAGCATTCGGTCAGGTGCCCAATCCGTTACGTCATCGCCGTTTAGCCAGATCTTCCCACCAGTCGGGCTGAGAAGACCTGCGATGCTTGAAAGGAGCGTGGTCTTCCCGGCACCGTTGGGGCCGATGAGGCACACGACCTCACCGGCCCGAACAGTCAATCCAACTTTTCGTATGGCAGCAATCGCTCCATAGCAGGTAGTCAGCGACTCGACTTCGAGCACCGACTACCCGGCAGACTCAGCCAATGGTGGCAACAAGAGTCGGTGCACCACCGACGACCCGATGGACGTAGACGGGCTTGTCGGGAATACCGCTGGTCCCGACGTAGGTCAGATCACCAGTCGCTCCGTGCACACCCTGGGCCTCTGCGATTGCGTCCCCTAGAACCTTCGGGTCCGTTGACTTAGTGCGGACAAACGCATCAATAACGACCGCGATGGCATCCACTGCCAGGCCCCCGAAGGAAGCATTCTCAAGGGGTGCTCCGTGTGCTGTCTCATAACTGTCAGCCAGCGCTTTGATCCGGCTTCCCTCGGATGGGAACGAGTGAGTCGTATGGTAGAAGCCTTCGACGCCATCGGTGAAGTAGCCGCCAGTTGCCTCAAAAGCGTCAGTTACCAAGTAGTTGGTGGTCACTCCTGCGCCGTCCAACTGGCCTCTCAGAACCGCACTCTGGAAGGACAACATCGCCGAATAAACCACGTCAGGTGCCTGGCCACCAGCGGCCATCTCATTTACCTGTGAAGAGAAGTCCATGTCCTCGATCGGAACAAAGTTGTAGTCGGCGACAACCGAGCCTCCTCCGGAGGTGAAGACCTCGGTGAAGACCTCTGGGTTGTACCCGAAGTAGGGGCCCGGAGCTGAGAACGTAACCGCGGTGGACCATCCCTGGTCCAGTGCGAACTCGGCTGCTGCAGATGCCTGCGCCGTATCATCAAAGGCGACCAGATAGGCCAGAATCGATGCGTCGGCCAACAGCGGTTCAGTCGAAGCGACGAATAAGACAGGAATCTCTCCCGCAGCCACCTGAAGCAGTGGCTCGCCGAAGTCCGGGAATGCCGGCCCGAGAAGCGCGGACACCCCGGCATCGATCAAAGACTGGCTGGCACGCTGGGTTACCTCAGGGTCACCCGCAATGTTCTCGACCGTCAGCTCGAGTGTCGTCCCGGACAGGTCTTCACAATTGTCGAGGTCCGTAGCCAGCACGACGTCGATATCGATCCCATTGTTCGGATCGATGCCGCCAGCGCAGTTAACGAGGGCAACGAAGTGTTTCCCAGCCTCGCTTGCCGGCATGTCGGCAAAGCCCCCCAGGTCAGAGAAGTCGGCCGCGTAACCGATCTTCAGTGTGGAGGGTGCTGACTCCTCATCGTCACCGCAAGCTGCCGCGAGCAGCGACAGCGCAACCAGAATTCCAATAACGGATGACCTGTTCACGTTAACTTCTCCCCTACCGAGACACTTTCGAAATAGCGGCCAGACGGTAGACCCTAAATACTTTGGGGTCAAACAATCAGGCCCGGGAACCTCTCAGTCGCGCTTCGGCGGACGGATCCCCCTTAACTCCCAGTCGCCGCCCAGGGCGGTGGACAGGACCTCCTCCGACTCCGTGGGCTGGGCGCCACAGTCGTCGCGAATGGGCGTCAGCCCGGTCACGATGGTGTTGGTGAGCGCACCCAAGCCCTCGACCTCCACGGTCACCACGTCGCCGGGCTGGACCGGTCGGGAGTTGGCCGGAGTGCCGGAGAAGACCATGTCACCGGGCAGCAGCGTGATGGTCCGGGCCAAGTCGGCCACCAGGTAGTGCATGTCCCAGGTCATCTCATCGGTGTTGCCGTCCTGGGCCACCTCGCCGTTGACCAGCGTCCGGATCCCCTTGGACCGGAAGTCCCAGTCGGTGACCAGGCCGGGTCCTACCGGGCAGAGGGTGTCGGATCCCTTCACCCGGAGCATCGACCCGGCGTCGGTGTCCCGGAAGTCATGGAGGCCGTAGTCGTTGCCGATCGTGTAGCCGGCGATGTATGCGCCGGCCTCGGCCGGGCTGATGTTGCGACAGGGCTCGCCGATCACGATGACGATCTCACCCTCGTAGTTCAGCCACCGGCAGCGCTCCGGCCTAACGACGTCGCCACGGTGTCCGTTCAGGGCCGAGGTCGGCTTCTGGAAGTAGGTGGGAGCGGCGGGCAGCGACACCTGGAACTCCT
>Ga0209494_1001370_pt1 | contig 10700 bp, 8 predicted proteins | sample EN1Hudseemescosm_FD_184628 | JGI IMG/M metagenome (GOLD analysis project Ga0209494, IMG submission 184628) | Methane-oxidizing microbial communities from mesocosms in the Hudson Canyon - EN1B Hudson Canyon (SPAdes) (version 2) | ecosystem: Environmental > Aquatic > Marine > Cold seeps | place... | reverse complement strand
AGATGGCACGAGGTGACAAATTCAATTGTTTGGCAAGCCTACGGTCTAACGGAAACTTCACCTCTAGTGAGTGTAAATGATTACAGACAAACAGAGTTCACTGGTTCCGTTGGTTTGCCTGCAGCCTACACTGAAGTGGAAATTCGAGATGAAAATGACCAGGCAATTACTGAGCTTAATGAACCTGGAGAGTTATGTGTACGTGGTCCACAAGTTATGAGCGGTTACTGGAAATCTGAAGACTCTGGGCTAGATGAGAACAACTGGTTTAAAACCGGAGATATTGCTAGAATAGATGAAACTGGTAATATCTTTATAGTTGATCGCAAAAAAGACATGATCCTAGTCTCCGGTTTTAATGTCTTTCCTAACGAAGTTGAAGCGGTAGTCAATGAGCACCCCGCTGTTCTGGAATGTGGTTGTGTTGGTGTGAAGGATGAAAAGTCTCAAGAAACTGTAAAGGTCTATATCGTCTTACATGAGGGACAAAATGTTGCGGAAGAAGAAATTATTACTTTCTGTCGCGAAAAATTGACAGCATATAAAGTTCCTAAACAAGTTGAGATTATTAGTGAAATTCCAAAAACGAATGTCGGTAAAGTTTTAAGAAGAGAACTCAAAGCCAACTCTTAACTTTATATTGCTCTCCACACCCACGAAAGTCTGAATAATAACTTTTGTGGTTACTTATCGGAGAGTGAAACCATGTATTATTTGAAGCAGAAAATAGCAGAGTGCATGAGCAATTGATGCAAAGCTATCAAGTGGATTGATTTCTCGTATTCCAAAAATAAAACCTAAGCCATTTCCATTAATCCTTGATCACAAACAAATCCATAAACTCGTTAACAGGTGTTTGTTCAATTTTCTCTTTATCAAGACACAATGAGTAAATCTTGTCACTATGCTCTTTAGAATAAGTAATTTCTAGACTATTAAGAAATTTTTTCTCAAGTAATGGGATACCTTCGTGTCGACGATGACGGTGTCCAACAGGATACTCAACTTCTACTTTGTCTGTTTGACTCCCGTCCTTAAAGAAGACTTGTAATGCATTGGCAATTGATCTCTTATCATCTGCTAGATAGTCTTTTGAGTATCTTTTATCTTCCTTCAAAACCATCTTATTGCGAAGCTCATCAATCAATGGATTTTTTTTGTGAAAAGTATCTTCATAAAATTCAGCAACTAAATCGCCTTCAATCATTGCAACCGCAAGCATATATTGCATACAATGATCTCGGTCAGCGGGATTGTCCAAAGTACCTGTTTTGTCAATAATTCTAAGTGCAGATTCATGCGTTGTAATTTCAATTTTTTCAATTTCGTTTAACTTTTCTTTAATCTGGGGATAAAGTAATAATGCACACTCTACTGCAGTTTGAGCATGGAATTCAGCTGGGTAAGATATCTTAAAAAGAATGTTTTCCATCACGTAAGTACCATAGTTCTTAGAAAAACTAAACTCTCTACCCTTAAAACTTACATCGTAAAAGCCCCACTCTGGTGTAGTCAAAACAGAAGGCATACCCATCTCACCAGCCATTGTCATCATTGATAAGCGAACTGCACGAGATGTTGCGTCGCCAGCAGCCCATGATTTTCTTGAACCGGCGTTAGGGGCATGCCGATAGGTTCGAAGTGAAGAACCGTCAACCCAAGCTTGCGATAAAGCAGCAATAATTTGATCTCTGTTGCCACCTAACATGTGTGTTGCAACAGCTGCGCTTGCTACCCTGACAAGTAAAACATGGTCTAGACCTACTTTATTAAAACTATTCTCAAGTGCAAGAATGCCTTGAATTTCATGAGCTTTAATCATATACTCAAGCACATCTTTTATATTTAATGGTGATTTATGATTCGCAATATTAACTCGTGAAATATAATCACTAAGAGCCATAATTGCGCCTAAATTATCTGAGGGATGACCCCACTCTTCTGCTAGCCAGGTATCGTTAAAATCTAGCCAGCGCACTATTGTACCAATATCCCAAGCTGCCTTTACAGGATCAAGCTCAAAAGACCTTCCAAAAACTCTAGCACCGTTTTCTACAGTTGTTCCTGGAACTATTGGACCCAAATGTCTAGTGCAATTTGGATATTTTAAAGCCAACAGACCACAACCAATAGTATCCATTAAACAATTTCTAGCAGTGTTTAGGGCTTCCTCAGACACTACTTTGTAATCAATCACGTAATCTGCGATATCTTGCAGAACTTGATCCGCTGTCATTCTATCAGCTTTCATTTTTCTAACCTCTTTCCTCTATGGGGCTGACTTTTTGCAGGCTTGGACCTATATAATCGGCATTTGGTCTTATTAAGCGATTGTTGTGTCGCTGCTCAATAATATGGGCACACCAACCGGTCACCCTTGAAAGAACAAATATTGGGGTAAATAGTTTGGTCGGTATTTTCATAAATTCATATGCCGAAGCGTGATAAAAATCAGCATTTGCGAATAGATTTTTCTCTCTTTTCATAACGGCCTCAACTCTTTCTGATACATCATATAAATGCTTATCGTTTACTTCTAGTGATAATTTTTTTGACCACTGCTTTACAACTTCATTGCGCGGATCAGATTCTGTATAAACAGCGTGTCCAAAGCCCATCACAAGTTGCTTTTGTGCGAGCATTTTAAGTAATTCTTCCTCTGCAACATCAGGGTCATTCCATTGAGAAAGCATAGCACTAGCAGCCTCATTAGCTCCTCCATGTAATGGACCACGTAAAGTTCCAATAGCACTTGTCACCGCGGAATGAATATCCGAAAGTGTCGAGGCACAAACTCTTGCAGCAAAGGTGGAGGCGTTGAATTCATGTTCAGCATATAAAATTAAAGAAACACCCATGACTTGTTTGTGCAGTTGGCTAGGTTTTTTGCCGTGCAAAAGGTGTAAAAAATGACCTCCAATAGTGTCATCATTTGTCTCTGTATCAATTCTTTTTTCATGGTGAGAAAACTGATACCAATAGTTAAGTATTGATGGAAATGCGCTCAGCATGCGATCAGCATGATCAGTTTGGTTTAAAAAGCCTTCCTCTTGCTCTAAATTACCAAGAACTGAACAGCCTGTCCTTAAAACGTCCATTGGATGAGCGGTTTTAGGGATACCCTCCAAAGCATTTCGTAGTTCAGGTTGTAAGCCCCTTAATGATTTGAGTTTTTCTATATAGTCTTTTAATTCCTTGGAGTTAGGAAGTTTCTCATGCAATAGAAGGTAGGCGACCTCTTCGAATGTTGTATTTTCAGCCAAATCTACTACATCATAACCACGATAAGTAAGACCCGAACCACTTACTCCAACTGTACATATTGATGTCTCACCAGCGCTCTGGCCTCTAAGACCAGCACCACCTATTTTTTTTCCACTCACTACTTATTCTCCTTGTGAATTAACTCATCTAATTGCATCTCATATTGATGATAGTTTAGAAAATCATACAATTCTTCTCTTGTTTGCATACTTTCTAACACATTGTTTTGATGACCATCTTCTAAGATATGTTTATATACATTAAGAGCTGCCTTGCTCATTGCCCTAAAGGCACTTAGTGGATAAAGAACCATATCTACGCCAGCCTCGGAAAGTTCCTCTTTACTAAACAATGGTGTTTGACCAAATTCTGTTATATTTGCAAGGATAGGAACATTGAGGGAATTAGAAAACTCTCTATATTGCTCAATGGTATTGAGCGCCTCAGGAAATATCATATCAGCGCCAACTTCTGCAAAAGCTTTAGCTTTATCTATAGCAGATTGCATACCTTCTACAGCCAACGCGTCTGTTCTAGCCATAATTACAAAGTTAGAATCAGTTTTAGCGTCAACTGCAGCTTTGATACGGTCGAGCATTTCACTTGTACTAACTATTGCCTTGTTTGGTCGATGTCCACAGCGCTTTTGAGACACCTGATCTTCAATATGAATGGCAGCTACACCACTATTTGTCATGTCTCGAACACAACGAGCAATATCAAGCGCCTCACCCCAGCCAGTATCAACATCTACTAATAATGGCAGTGAAGTTTTCTGGGTGATTCGTTTCGCATCTTCGAGTACATCTGAAAGGGTAGTAATACCAAGATCAGGAACTCCAAGAGAGGAAGCAGCAACTCCACCACCTGACAAGTAGATTGATTGATGCCCCACCTTCTCAGCCATAATAGCACTATAGGCATTGACAGTCCCTACAATTTGAAGTGGCTTACTTTCAGCGACTAACTTTCTGAATTTCTTTCCACTGCTACTCATCTTACATACTCCTTAACTTGTTTGTTTATGATTTTTACGATGGCCCCCGCTACAATGAAAACCCGTCTTTTGGCGGGTTTTTTTGTAATTATAGCGTAAAAAAAGATTTCGACTAAAATCATAACTTGCATTTTATATTACGTTAATGTAATATAAGTTACTATTACGTAATAATTATGAAATCCAGCAAAAAAAAATGAAATCCAGCAAAGAAAAACAATTTTACACAGTACCAGAATTATCAAAGGAATTAGGCCTCACGGAGCGTGCAATTCGATATTACGAGTCAAAAGGTTTACTGGCACCACAAAGGGCAGGCAATACTAGAATATTCTCTTATAAAGATCGTGCTAGGCTAATAATTATTATGCGGGCAAAAAAACTGGGTTTTTCATTAAATGGAATAAAAAGTTTTTTAGATCTATATGATGTTGATTCTAATAATCGTAAGCAAACAGAATTGGGATTAAACGCAGTAGATGAACGAATCAATATTTTGGAAGAGCAACGAGATGAAATAAAAATTCTGTTAGCTGATCTGAATGAAATAAAACATGCTCTAGTTAGAACATTAAATAATGGATAGTTAGGTTAGAAAAGATTGGGTAGATGAATTGTAGGAGAAATAAATGAGAGAAAATATGTTAAATGATGAACTGCATCTGTTCCGCGATATGGTCCGGACGTTCATCAAAAATGAGATCGCACCCAATGTAGAAGAATGGTCAAAGGCCGGCATGGTATCACGGGATATTTGGCGCAAAGCAGGCAAAAACGGTCTGCTGGGCACAGGTGCTCCGGAAGAATACGGTGGGGCAGAAATTGATGATTTTCGTTACAACACAGTTATTATAGAAGAAATCTGTCGGAGTGGTGTGGCCATGGGTTTCACTATTTCAAATGATCTAGTGATTCCATATTTATTGCGCTATGCCAATGATGAACAAAAAGCACGTTGGCTTCCAAAGCTTTGCTCTGGGGAGCATATATCTGCGCTGGCCATGACAGAACCAATCGCAGGAAGTGATTTGGCTAATACGCGAACAAAAGCTATCCGTGATGGTAATCATTATGTGGTAAACGGATCAAAAACCTTTATAACAAATGGCGCTTTGGCCGATTTTGCTATTGTGACCGTAAAAACAGATCCAGATGCCGGTACCAAGGGCATGAGTCTAATGGTCATTGAGCGCGGCATGGATGGTTTCTCCCATGGGAATCCATTTGAAAAGATTGGACAAAAATCGATAGATACAACCGAACTCTTTTTTAGTAATGTAAGAGTTCCTGAAGAAAATATCCTGGGTGAAGAAGGGAAAGGATTCCAATATTTGATGGAAAATCTTCCACAGGAACGCATGACCATTGCAGTGGGTGCTATCGCTGCTTCTGAATCCATGTTGGAATACACCATTGACTATTGCAAAGAACGAAAAGCATTTGGCCAAGCCATTGGATCATTTCAAAACTCAAAATTCAAATTAGCAGAAATGAAAACGGAAATAGAAATTGGCCGTGTATTTATCGATGACTGCATCATACAGTTGAATGCAAAAACGCTAACACCGGTAAAGGCAGCCATGGCCAAATGGTGGGCCACCGATCTTCAAAACAAAGTGGCAGATCAGTGTCTTCAGCTTCATGGTGGGTACGGCTATATGATGGAATATCCCATTGCCAGAGCCTACACTGATGCCCGCGTCCAATCAATCTATGGCGGCACCAATGAGATCATGAAAGAGATCATAGGCAGATCACTTGGGTTTAAATAAAAATGAATAGGGAGTTATTTATATGATAAATGAAGCTTTTATCTTTGATGCCATTCGATCCCCACGAGGAAAGAAAAAAGGCGGCGCCCTGAATGAGGTGACTCCGGTAGACTTGGTATCAAAACTAATGAAAACACTGGCCCGGAAACATGAACTTGACACATCCCAGGTAGATGACGTGGTATTGGGTTGCGTGACGCCGATTGGCGACCAGGGCGCCAATGTAGCCAAGACCAGTGCCCAATTCGCCGGGTGGGATATTGATGTCCCCGGAATGCAGATCAATCGTTTTTGTGCGTCTGGGTTAGAAACAGTCAATATGGCTGCCATGAAGGTACGTTCAGGATGGGAAGATTTGGTGGTTGCTGGAGGTGTGGAGTCCATGTCCCGGGTGCCCATGGGTTCCGATGGTGGCGCAATGGCATTTGAGCCGAAAGTGAATTCAAAAACAGATTTTGTGACTCAGGGAATTGGTGCTGATCTCGTTGCAACCATGGAAGGATTTTCTCGAAAAGATCTAGATGAATATGCGGCAATATCCCAAAGTAGGGCCTCGACAGCTTCTAAAAATGGCCGGTTTAAATCCTTAATTCCAATCAAAGATCAGAACGGATTAATGATTCTGGATAAGGATGAGCATATTCGTCCCGGTATAACGGTGGATGATCTGGGCGCCCTAAAACCATCATTTGAAATAATGGGACAAATGGGATTTGATGCTGTGGCCTTACAAAAATATTCTGGCGTTGAAACTATTAATCACGTCCATACAGCAGGAAATGCTTCTGGCATTGTTGATGGAGCTGCATTGGTTTTGGTCGGTACGGAAGAAAAAGGAAAAGAATTGGGACTTAAACCCCGAGCAAGAGTTGTGTCAGCTGCCCTTGTGGGAATGGACCCTACCATTATGTTAACAGGTCCCGGACCCGCCACGAAAAAAGCATTAAAAAAAGCAGGGATGGCATTGAGTGATATCGATCTTTTAGAGGTAAATGAGGCCTTTGCTGCGGTCGTCCTCCGCTTTTTAAAGGATATGGGTAAAAATGATATTGATAATGTGAACGTAAATGGTGGCTCCATTGCCATGGGGCATCCACTGGGCGCTACAGGTGCGATGCTGTTGGGGACCGCATTGGATGAATTGGAAACTCGGGATTTGTCTACGGGCCTGATCACCCTTTGTGTGGGTGGCGGCATGGGCATTGCAACCATCATAGAACGCGTTTGAGGATAAAGGATTATTATGGGATTTGACTACCAAAAAGACGAACAAAATATTGTAACCATTACCATGGATATGGAAGGCCGTTCTACCAATGTGATTAATACAGAATTTCACCTGCTGATGAGCGAGGCCTTGGAAAAAATTCAAGCTGATAAATCCGTCACTGGGGTCGTATTGACGTCAGGAAAGAAAACATTCCTAGCTGGTGGTGATTTAGAAATGCTCTACGGATTTACAGATCCACAGGATGTATTTAACAGTTCTCAATTATTTAAGGATAAAACGCGAACCATGGAAACGTTAGGCGTGCCCGTGGTTGCTGCAATCAATGGAGCGGCAATAGGAGGTGGATTCGAATTGACCTTGGCCTGCCATCATCGTATCGCCATTGATTCACCCAAGACCAAGATCGGTCTGCCAGAAGTGACGCTTGGTTTATTGCCTGGTGGCGGTGGAGTGGCTCGCCTCCCGAGGGTCATTGGACTGGAAGCAGCATTTCCATTTTTATTGGAAGGGAAACAGGTAAAACCGGGTGCCGCCTTGAAAGCAGGACTCATTGACAATCTGGCTTCGGATAGGGACGATCTCATGGCAAAGGCAAAAGCCTGGATCCTGGCCAATCCCGAATCGGCTCAGCCTTGGGACCAAAAAGGATATAAGATGCCCGGCGGAAATCCGCAGCACCCAAAGGTGGCGCAAATGCTGGCGATCGCACCGGCGATACTTAAAAAGAAAACGCAAGGAAATTACCCCGCACCGGAAGCCATCATGAATGCGGCCGTAGAGGGTGCACTCGTGGATATTGACACAGCACTTCGAATCGAAACGCGATATTTCATTCAACTGGCTACCGGGAAAGTATCCAAGAATATGATCAATGCATTTTGGTTCCAGATGAATGAGATTACTTCTGGTGCCAGTAGGCCAAAGGATATCCCACCCACAGATACCCAAAAACTGGGTGTATTAGGCTCTGGTATGATGGGGCACGGGATCGCCTATGTGTCAGCCCTCTCAGGAATTGAAGTGGTGATGACTGATGCCACACAGGAAAGTGCCGATAAGGGATTGGCGGCCATTGCAAAAATCATGCAAAAAAAAGTGGATAAAGGTCGAATGGCTCAGGAAAAGATGGATACCGTTCTTGGCCAAATCAATGCCACAGATGATTATTCAAAATTGGATGGGTGCGATCTCATTATAGAAGCTGTTTATGAAGATCGAGAATTGAAGGCCAAAGTGACAGCTGTTACTGAATCAGTCATGGACCCTACGGGTGTCTTTGGCTCGAACACATCCACCTTGCCGGTCACAGGTTTGGCGGAAAGATCATCCCGTCCCGAAAGTTTTATCGGTATTCATTTCTTTTCACCAGTGGATAAAATGAAACTGGTAGAGATCATCGTGGGTGAAAAAACATCTGATGATGCCTTAGCAAAAGCATTCGACTATGTACTCAAGATACATAAAATACCGATCGTAGTGAATGACAGTCGCGGGTTTTATACGTCTCGGGTTTTTGGCACTTACCCCACAGAAGGCATGGCTTTGCTGGCGGAAGGTCATCATCCTAGGGAAATTGAATCGGCGGGTATGAAAGCGGGCATGCCCGTTGGGCCGCTGGCACTTGCCGATGAAGTGAGTCTGGGACTCATGGCGCATATCCGCAATCAAACAAGAAAGGATTTGGAGGCAGAAGGAAAAAAAATTCCGGAATCACCGTTCGATCCGGTTATTGAATTGATGGTCGAAAAAGAAAAACGTTTAGGACGGGCTGCCGGAGGCGGATTTTATGAATATGACGAAAAGCATAAACACCTATGGCCGGGGTTAAGAGAACATTTCCCACCTTGTGAAAATCCAATACCCCAGGAAGAAATGATCGAACGGATGATGTTCGTTCAGGCGTTGGATACAGTTCGATGTTATGAAGAAAATGTATTGACCTCCATCGCTGATGCCAATATCGGCAGCATTTTTGGCTGGGGGTTTGCACCTTTCAAAGGGGGTACGCTTCAATTCATTAATGATTATGGAGTAAAGGCTTTCGCAGATCGAAGCCAAGAATTGGCGGCAAAATATGGAGATCGGTTTGCGCCGCCTCAACTGCTCAAGGATATGGCTGAAAAAAGAGAATATTTTAATTAATGGATTCTGTACTAAATGCTATGGGAGAAATAAACCAAATGGCTAACGGCCCACTTTCTTCATTAAAAATCCTGGATTTTTCCACTTTGCTTCCTGGTCCATTTGCTACAATGATGATTGCTGATATGGGTGCTGATATCCTATGTGTGGATAATGTAAAAAGTAAAATAGATCAAGAAGATTCTAAAACGGCTTCCATGCGTGAATATCTTGGTAGATCAAAAAGATCTATTGCTCTGGATTTAAAAAAACCAGAAGCCGTTGATATTATAAAACGTCTTGTAGATGAATACGATATTATAGTAGAACAATTCCGACCTGGTGTGATGAAACGACTGGGCTTGGATTATAAAACGATTTTCAAAATAAACCCCAGAATTATCTATTGTTCTATCACTGGCTATGGACAAACAGGGCCTTACAAGGATCGTGCAGGTCATGATATTAATTATCTGGCCACTGCAGGAGTAAGCAGTCATAGTGGTCGAAAAAAATATGGCCCAATTCTTTCTGGCGTTCAAATAGCCGACGTTGCTGGAGGATCTCTTCATGCAGTTACAGGTATTTTGGCAGCGGTAATTCAGCGAATACAAACAGGTGAAGGTCAATATATAGACATTAGTATGACCGATGGATCCTTTGCCTTGAATTCCATACATGGTGCAGATTTCTTATCAGGAGGGTCCGAACCGAAATTTGAATCCACTATATTGAACGGAGGTAGTTATTACGATTACTACAAAACCAAAGATGGACGATATTTTTCTGTGGGTAGTTTAGAGCCTAAATTTTTCTTAAAGCTATTACAGGTGATGAAAAAATATGACGATGTTGAAATTGATCCCAAGAACCAATTCGGAAATCAAAAAGATATCAAATCTCAATTATCGAAAATATTCAAGAAAAAAAATTATGTTGATTGGTGTTCTATTTTTTCCAAAGTAGATGCTTGCGTTGAGCCTGTATTAACATTCAGTGAATCGATACAACACTCTCAATTAAAAGCTCGAAAAATGATAGTAGATGTTCCAGCAGATAATGGTGCTTATAAAAAACAAATTGGTAATCCGGTTAAATTTTCATTATCAGAAACAGATTATAGGCATATTGGTGTACAGCCCGGAACTCATTCAAAAGAAATATTATTGGAAATCGGTTTTACTGAACCCGAATTAAAAATATTATTTAACCAAGGTATTGTTAGCTAATGGCAAAAAATAAAATAGTAAAAATTGGATATGAATAAAGTCAATGAATGAGTTCTTACAATTGCTTATAGTTGGCATCAGTCAAG
>Ga0209494_1001366_pt1 | contig 10726 bp, 12 predicted proteins | sample EN1Hudseemescosm_FD_184628 | JGI IMG/M metagenome (GOLD analysis project Ga0209494, IMG submission 184628) | Methane-oxidizing microbial communities from mesocosms in the Hudson Canyon - EN1B Hudson Canyon (SPAdes) (version 2) | ecosystem: Environmental > Aquatic > Marine > Cold seeps | place... | reverse complement strand
GGTCGTATACAGTTTGTTGAAGTAGGCTACACCACTACGCTAGGCTACCGACTAAGATTATGGTGGGCCGGACTTTGATCGCCGACTGGTCTCAACAGCTTGATTTTATTTTTAAGCAAGATTATTACCAGCAACTGCTTAAATTTCTAGAATACGAATCAACTCATAACAAAATCATTTACCCACCCAAAGATCAAATATTCAACGCTTTTAATCTAAGTAGTTTTAAGAACACTAAAGTTATTATTTTAGGTCAAGACCCTTACCATAACGAAGGTCAAGCACACGGTCTGAGCTTCTCAGTGTCTGATGGTATTAGCGTCCCACCCTCGCTTAGAAATATCTATCAAGAGCTAAAATCAGACCTTAACATCGATCCTAGTAAGAACGGTAATTTAACACCTTGGGCCGTCCAAGGTGTCTTGCTACTCAATAGCGTGCTCACTGTTGAAAAAAACTCTCCAGGGTCTCACGCTAAATCCGGCTGGGTTGACTTTACTGACACGGTGATAGATATCCTAAATGAAAACAAACAAAATTTAGTATTTTTGTTATGGGGTGCTTACGCGCAACAAAAAACAGAACTCATTGACCAAAGCAAGCACTTGGTATTAACTGCAGCACACCCATCACCCTTCTCAGCACACAAAGGTTTTTTTGGCTGCAAACACTTCTCTAAAGCCAATGACTACCTTAAAATACACAGCCAACAACCTATTGATTGGACACTATGAAATTAGTTATTGATGACGCCTGTTACGCCTATGACACAATATTTGGCGATTTTGGCGAAATTACAGCCCTACCTGGCCGAAGTATTAACTCAACCTCTGTAAAAGATGCAGACATACTGATTGTGCGCTCACGTACCAAAGTCAACCAAGCGCTACTAGAAGGAAGTAAAGTAAAGTTTGTCGGTTCAACGGTTGCTGGTCTCGATCACGTTGATCAAGACTATCTTAAAGATAATGATATTACTTTCTTTTCAGCTCAAGGCTGTAACTCAATGGCAGTTGCCGAATTTGTTATTAGTGCAATTGTTAATTTAGCTGACGAACTTGATTTTGACTACACTAAAAAAACTTTAGGAATTATTGGCGTTGGCAATGTTGGCTCAAGATTAGCCGCCAAAGCTGAGCTAATGGGTATAAAGACTCTACTCAATGACCCGCCACGTCAAGAGTGTGAAGATTTGCCAGATTTTGTCGACCTTGATGCTGCTTTAAGTGCTGATATTGTTACTTTTCATACGCCACTCACTTTTGATGGGCAGCACCCGTCTTACCGACTGTTAAATGAGGCTAATTTTCATAATATTAATAAAAAAACTATTATTTTTAATGCCGCAAGAGGTGGTGTTATTAGAGAGAAAATTTGGGAAAAAACCCAAACGATGGTCAATATCATCGATTGTTGGGAAAATGAGCCTAACATCAACCAAAACTTGCAAGAAGGCGCTTATTGGGCCACCCCACACATCGCCGGACACTCTGTTGATGCCAAATTTATGGGCAGTTTTATGGTTTATGAGGCTTTATGCGACTTTACTGACCACAAGCAAGACGGGAGTATAGTTAATTTGATCGATCCAGGCGTTCTAACAGTTGAAAAAGACAATCTTAAAGACACGCTAAACGAAATTTATGACTTCAAGCAAGATACAGCGGCAATCAAAAATATTGGAAATTTTGAAGATTACCGAAGAAACTATCCTATTCGCTATGAATGGCTACATTACAACAGCCAAATTAAATTACCAATCGTTGAGAAGTAACTGTTTTAAATTATCTTTCTTGAAGTGCCTTTGCATATAGTGCATATAAAGGCAGTCCTGTTAATAACAAACCACCCACAAAATTTCCTAATAACACTGGAATTTCGTTCCAAATAAAAAAATCTGCTACTGAAAATCCACCACCCATAATCATTGCCGCTGGGAATAAAAACATGTTAACCACTGCATGCTCAAAACCCATATAAAAGAACAACATAATCGGCATCCACATAGCTATTGCTTTGCCACCAACTGATTTAGAAACCATAGAGCCAAAGATTCCCATAGACACCATCCAATTGCATAGGATGCCACTAATAAATACTGTTATCCAACCAGACATGCCATATTGGGCATAACCTAAAGTCCTTGCTTCACCAATACTTGCCATTTTAGACCCTATACTATTTGGTTCAATTGAAAATCCATAAGTCATCACAAAAGAGATGACAAGCGCAACACTTAATGCGCCAGAAAAATTACCAAAAAACACCAAAATCCAACTTCTAAAGATTTTGTTAATTGTTACACTTGGTCGCCTATTTAATAATGCGAGCGGTGTCATAACAAAAACTCCTGTCAATAAATCCAAACCTAATAGATTTAACATAATAAAACCAACTGGAAATAGTACTGCACCTAATAATGTTGATCCGGTATTTACCGAAACAGTAATCGAAAAAGCAACAGCCAACGCCAATATTGCGCCTGCAATATATGAACTAATTAATGTATTCTTAGTTGACAAAGCAACTTTAGATTCACCAGTATCAATTATTTTACTGACGAATTCTTTGGGTGTTATATATGACATAAGTAATTTAATTTTATAGTAACTTAACTAGTTACATTTAAGTGCCCTTCATTATCAAGCTTAATTATTTCTTCATTAACTTCCATTATTTACCTGTAAAATTTTTATACCATTATGTTTAAATTAACAGGAGAATAATTATGATTGAATGGGTTACTGTATTTACAAGCGATATTCGAAAAATTGGTTATGACTCAACCACAAACAAATTGCATATCGATTTCAAGGATAGTAGTGACACCTACTCTACTTATTGTAATGTGCCTCAGGATTTATACTACCAATTTGTGTCTGCAAGTTCTGTAGTTCATTTCTACAACCAGTCTATTAAAGATAAATATGATTGCTGACGGAACAAAAAACTAATACAAAACAATGGGGGAAAATATCTAAATAGTCAGCCCTTAGTCTCCGTCTTCAAGCTCTTCCGCCAGAAGTCCTTTTAGTTCATGTGTGGCAAGGTCGAACTCAGTTCGGTCCGAAACTATAGCCAGAACTAAGGGTGCGATGCGCGACCGCTCCTCTTTAATCTCAAAATCTTTGAACTTAGCCTCAAGAGCCTCGACTTTCATTTGTTTCATCAACCGCTTTGTCTTATCTACGTAGGTCTCTACGTCAGGATTGGCGCCAGCACGAATATTTTCCTCAATCCATTCCGATGCCCATTTATTGTATCGCATGCTCATGATTGTCCACCTATTTTCTGTATTGTATTTTGGTCCGGTTTACCGAGCCACTATAATCTAACTGATATTTCAATTAATTATAATCCAAATCCGTGATTTCATGACAATAAAAATACGTCAATTATTAGTTATTTAAGGAGTCTCTGATTAAGTCACATTTGTCACGTTACTACGAGCTATCTAATGAATACCTTAGTCAGAATCATCATTGTTATTAAAAGTAGAGGGTGTTAAGTCTCTGTCATGTCTGTAAATTTCCGAGAGAAGATCATTGACTGCGTCATGGAGAATTGCAATATTTTTATTATTCGTAGTTTCATATTTAGCGCGAGCCTTGTCCTTTAACACAGTGAACGCATTACTGACTTTCTCTTCCTTGTCGATAATGTCCTCTGCCCAACTTACCATGTCAGAAATCTCATGTGCTTGCTCGATAAGCTTCATTAAAACAGTATTGTCAGGATCTCCAGAAAGCGCCTTCATTGTGGCCTGATGAAACTCTACTATATTCATCTAATCTACCTCTACAACGATCTTAGGATTCAACAATAGGTTCAGGTTCAATATCAGCACCTTCATCCCCATCCATATCTAATCTGCCCTCTTGAAACACACGACTAGCGAGTATGTCTTCTGCTTCAATAGTCATAAGATCAATTTTCTTCACCGACTTACTATTACCATTAAATAACCTGTTAGCTTGGCGTAATCGTGCTCTATCCAACGCATTACGAACTGAACGTGCGTTAGCAAAATGTATCATATCCTTACGAAGTAGGGTGTATTCAAGTAGCGCTTTTTCTGCATCAGCACTCATTCGGTAGTTCTGCTCTGCTAGCATTAATTTAGCAATCGCCAGTAATTCATCTGCACTATAATCAGGGAAATCGATATGATGTGCAACACGTGAACGCATACCTGGATTTGAATGGAAAAAGGTGTCCATCTTATCTTTATAACCAGCGAGTACGACTACTAAATCATCACGATTATTTTCCATCGTCTGTAACAGTATTTCTATTGACTCTGCGCCGTAATCACGCTCATTTTCAGGTTTATAAAGATAATAGGCTTCGTCAATAAACAATACGCCACCCATTGCTTTTTTAATAATTTCTTTAGTTTTAGGCGCAGTGTGTCCAATGTATTGCCCAACCAGATCATCACGAGTTACGGTAACTAGTTGGCCGGTACGCACGTAATCTAAACGATGAAGAATTTCAGCCATACGTAGTGCTACTGTGGTTTTACCCGTTCCTGGATTGCCAGTAAAACTCATGTGTAGTGTTGGCGATGCGGCACTAAGTTCCATCTTATTACGTACACGATCTACTAACAACAGAGCCGCTGTTTCTCGAATACGTGTTTTAACTGGTTTTAGTCCGATTAACTCTTTATCTAATTGATCAAGCACCTCTTTCACATTGGATAAGCGTAATTCTTCTTGCAGATCTACCGGGGTGTTATCTGGCAATATTATCTTAGGCGCTTGGTTTTCTTCAGTTTCTGTTTCTTCAGTCATGGATATTCTCCTAAAAATTTATTTACAATTAATCCTTACAAGAGAAGCCTTTGTAGTACAAAAGTCTCTCTTGTAAAGTTTAAAAAAAAAGGGCGGTATAAGCCGCCCTTTTTAACTTTCAGCTATAACATTCTTATCAACCCGGCAGTTAAATACCGGGTTAATATATTAAGAACGTTCGCCTTCTGGTTTGTCACAAGCGTAAGGCAAGATTGTGTAACCTTGCGAACGACTGTTACGTTCTTCACGAACCAAGTTGAAACCTGGCTCAACTGAAGGACGATTAACGATGTAAGACATTGTCACAGATTCAGTACCGCGTGTTGCGTCTGAAGCCATTACACGAATGTAACAGTTTGGAAAAGTCTTACGACACTCATTGATTTCCATAAGAATACCTGCAGGGTCTGTCATGTCAAACATAGGCATGCCGTACATTTCCCAGTAAGTATTACGTGGATGTGGATCATCTGTGTACTCGATATTAACAGGCCATTTTTGATCTATAGCGTACTTAATTTGTGCTGTGATTTGCTCATCAGTCAAGTCAGGAAGAAATGAAAATTGCCCCTGTGTTACGCGATTACCGTAGTTAGTCATCATAATTGATACTCCTTATTAGTTACTGCTAGTAGCAGATGGTACGAAGTCAGCTGTGTCAGTAGACTCGTAGTTAAATGTAATGTCTTTCCATGTGTCTAATGCAGCTTTTAATGGAGCACAATGCTTAGCAGCTGACTGTAAGATTTCTGGACCTTCAGCCATGTAATCACGACCTTCATTACGTGCTTGAATCATTACTTCAAGTGCAACACGGTTTGCAGTAGCACCCGCTTGAATACCTTGTGGATGACCAATTGTACCGCCACCGAACTGAAGAACAACGTCTTCACCTAAGTGATGGATTAACTGATGCATTTGACCCGCATGAATACCACCAGAAGCAACAGGCATTACTTTATTCAAAGAAGCCCAGTCTTGCTCTAAGAAGATACCATTTTCTAAGTTAACTTCGTTTTTAGTTTCACGTAGTACATCATAGAAGCCATGAATCATCGCTGGATCACCTTCAAGCTTACCAACAACAGTACCCGCATGAATATGGTCAACACCCGCCATACGCATCCATTTACAGATAACACGGAAGTTCATACCGTGGTTCTTCTGACGTGAGTAAGTTGAGTTACCAGCACGATGTAAATGCAAGATCATGTCGTTAGCACGACACCACTTAGCCATTGATTGGATTGCTGTGTAACCGATAACTAAATCGATCATTACGATGACAGAGCCTAATTCTTTAGCGAACTCAGCACGCTCAATCATCTCATCCATTGTTGCGGCAGTAACGTTTAGGTAATGACCTTTAACTTCACCAGTAGCAGCAGAGGCTTTATTTACAGCTTCCATACAGTAAAGGAAGCGATCACGCCAATGCATGAACGGTTGTGAGTTAATGTTCTCGTCATCTTTTACGAAATCTAGACCACCTTTAAGTGCTTCATAAACTACACGACCGTAGTTACGACCTGATAGACCTAGTTTTGGTTTCGTTGTCGCACCAAGCAGTGGACGACCAAATTTATCCATACGCTCACGTTCCACAATAATACCTGTAGCAGGACCATCAAATGTTTTCATGTAAGCTACTGGGAACTTCATGTCTTCTAAACGTAGAGATTTAAGTGCTTTCATGCCGAATACGTTACCAATAATAGAAGCGGTTACGTTCGCGATAGAACCTGGCTCGAATAAATCCATATCGTAAGCGATATAGATAAAGTACTGAGCTTCTGTATCTGTGCCAGGACCTGTGTTAGGTACTAGATCACATTTGTAACATTTAGCTCTGTATAATTCACTAGCAGTCAAACGGTCAGTCCAAACAACTGTCCATGTCGCTGTAGAAGATTCACCAGCAACACCTGCTGCTACTTCTTCTGGATCTACACCTTTTGATGGTACAAGACGGAACATTGCGATTACGTCTGTATCAATTGGCTCATAGTCAGGTTGCCAGTAACCCATACTCTTGTAAGAGATTACGCCAGATTTATAGCGTTCCTTACCCTTTAATTCTTTTTCGTACGATTCAGCCATTTAAGCTCTCCTTTCATTAAAAAACCATAATGATACAAGAACATATAAATAATGTAAAATAATATTTATTTAAAAAATAATAATTTTTACTTATGATTAATTATACACTTAAGCAACTATATAGCTTTGAAGCTGTTGTGCGTCTTAAGAGCTTCACAAAGGCCAGTAAAGAATTAAATATTACTCAGCCTGCAGTGTATATGCAGATTCAACAACTTACGCAAAATATTGGCTCTGATTTGCTCAATGTTAAAGGAAAAACAATCACTTCAACCTTTATCGGGAAAAAACTGTATCAAACTTCTTTAGAAGTTATCGCCAAATTAGAACAAAGCCGATCAGATATCGAACAAACACTCGATCCTGAAGCGGGGCACTTACAGATTGCAGTTGCTACTACTACCAATTCGTTTGTCTCTAGAGTGCTCGCTAAATTTAAAAAGTTCTATCCAAAAATGACTTTTTACTTAGAAGTAACTAATAGAAAGTCACTTTTAGAAAAACTCAACAATAACGAAACTGACTTGGTGATTATGGGGGAGCCGCCAGTGGATATGCCACTAATAACAAAGCCTTTTATGAAAAACCCACTGATTGCCATCGCCCACCCCGACCATCCATTACTTAAAAACAAACGTAATTCTATTAAAGCACTTAATAAAGAGACACTTATTACTCGTGAACAGGGTTCTGGTACACGTATCACCATTGAGCGTATTACTGGTATGCAATTTAACTCTGATATTGAGATTAACTCAAATGAGGCGATTATTGAAGCCGTACAAGCAGGGTTAGGTATTGGTTTTGTGTCTAAACACACAGTAAATCTTGAATTGCAAAACAATATTATTAAACAACTTGAAGCAGATAGATTTCCTATTACTCGCCATTGGTATGTGGTACATCACGTAAAGAATAAGCTTTCACCTATTGCGCAGCGCTTTAAAGAATTTATCGTAGAAAATAGTGACCTGCAATAAGAGGTCGAGATTAAGTACGATATTCTGCGTTGATTTTTACATAGTCGTATGAGAAGTCTGTGGTCCAAACACTCTCAGATGTATCACTCTTACCAATCTCAATGGTAATCAAAATTGTATCTTTTGCCATCTCAGCACTGCCTGCAGCTTCCGTGTACCCTTCGTCCGGATCACCAGCTTGAATAATACTCACTTCATTTAAATAAATATTGATGTCTTCAATATTCAGGTCAGCAATATTTGCACGCCCAACCGCCGCCAGAATACGACCCCAATTGGCGTCAGAGGCAAATAGTGCTGTTTTTACTAGTGGTGAATGCGCAACCGTATAGGCAACTTCTAGGCAGTCTTGATTACTAACGCCACCCTTCACACATACCTCAACAAACTTAGTCGCACCTTCGCCGTCTTTAATAATTTGATGTGCTAATGATTGGGTTACTTCATCAAGTGCATCTTGAAATTCATTAACGCAATCATGAATATCAACACCACTTTCACCCGTTGCACTCAACGTACAAGCGTCATTGGTTGAGGTGTCACCATCTACCGTAATACGATTAAACGATTGATTAACCGAAGCTGTTAGGCATTTCTGTAATTTGACTTGTGTGGATTTGACATCGGTAAAAATAAAGCTAAGCATGGTTGCCATGTCTGGACGAATCATGCCAGAGCCTTTAGCAATCCCGCTAATGGTTACAGTTTTTCCATTCACTTTAAATTGCTTTGAAGCAGTTTTTTCAACCAAATCAGTGGTTAAAATTCCCTGGGCCACATCATTCATTACATCACTCGATAATTTAGCGATTGCCTTTGGAATGCCTTGGTTAAATTTATCCAAGTCTAATTGCTGACCAATTACGCCGGTTGAGAATGGCAAAACTTGCTCAGTTTCAATATTAAGCTCATCCGCTAAACACGCACAAGTGTGTAGTGCATTTTCCATGCCTTGTGAGCCCGTGCCTGCGTTGGCATTACCGCTATTGATGAGTAGCGCTTTAGGGTGATGATTAAGATGATTCTTGGCAACCACCACAGGCGCTGCACAAAAAATATTTTGGGTAAATACTGCAGCCGTTGTTGTAGTCTCTGTTAAATAGATAACTGATAAATCTAAGGCGTCATTACTCTTAATACCCGCATCAATCGATGCTGACAATACCCCTTCTATATTTAGTAATGGCTGACTCATGTTTAGCAATAAATCCTTAATAGTTAAAGGTATTTTACTGACTTAGAGTTCTTAGAATAAATTTTTAACCTATATTCAATATTGGAAATATATAACTACTTGCTTGCTGTTACTCTTTTGTTATAAGAAACCCAATAACCAAACATAGAAATAGTAAATATATATTGAACAATAAACTGTATCCATTCAGGTTTTGAATACCAACCAAACAATACATGTAGTGGTATTCCTAGAGCACCATCTTCATGACTAAATATTGTTTTTGCAACATTGAACGCCTTATCAAAAACAAAACTGTCTGGTGAAATCATGCCATAACCTTTCAAGGCTGAGAACCCTTCATGTAACGAATAACCTAATAAAAATCCAGCCTGCAAAATCAAGTAAGCCAAAGTAATCTTAAATAAAACAGATAGATTCACCTTGATCAAAGAATAGAAGATTAAAACAGACAACACTAAAGCAGAAAAAACACCCATAATAACTATATCGAATGGGTATTTTCCTGCAAATGAGAAGATAGCAATTTCAGTGCCTTCTCGGGCAATAATAATAAGTGATATCCAGAATAAAGCACTAGCGGAGATATCTTCTCCTACTTGCTCTTTGACATGTTGAGACATATTAGTGCCATGACGAATCATCCAAACAATAAAGGCAGATACAAGCAACAAAGCAACCAAACTAGCTGCACTTTCCCATAACTTGGTTAGACTTGAAACACCACCCAAATACTCAGAAAGTTGACTTAACAGCAGCCCTAATGTTATAGAAATGATTACGCCAACGCTGGCGCCTTGGGTGATTTGACTTTTTAAGTGCTCTTTGTCAATCTTTGTAATATATTGCAAAACAATAGCAATTAAAAGAAAGGCCTCTAAACCTTCTCTGAACCCCATAATAAAGCTTGGCATTTGTACCATTCTGTCTTTCCCTTAAATTAGTTATTTTATAAAAGACGCAAATGATACCAGTTCTTATTTGCATTTGCATTAATAATCTAAAAAAATGAAAAATAAAATATCGATACTCAGATGTCATAAAATGTCATAATTAACAAAAACTATCTCACACTTAATGAATTCAGAAATACGTACAAAGGCTAGTCAAAAAGTTACCATAGTTGGTGCTATTGTTGATTTCCTGTTGGCCATCTTTAAGGTGGTGACCGGTGTCATTGGTAACTCTGGCGCATTGATTGCAGATGGCATCCATTCATTCTCTGATCTTTTGTCTGATGGTGTGGTGTGGTATGCAGCTAAACATTCTGCCGAAGAGGCAGATGAAGAACATCCTTATGGCCATGAAAGGTTTGAAACCGTTGCCACACTTGGCCTGTCTATCGTTCTAGCAATTGTTGGAACGGGCATTATCTTTGATGCACTTGATCGCTTAAGTAATCCAAGTGAACTTTCATACAGCGCACTACTTCTGAGTGTTGTTGCCCTATCCATATTCTCTAAAGAGGCTTTATACTGGTACACAATCAAAGTTGCCAAAACTTATAAATCAGAAATGCTTAAAGCCAATGCCTGGCATCACCGCTCTGATGCATTGTCATCGATTGTGGTGTTTGTTGGTATTTTAGGTAGTTTGAATGGCTACCTATACCTTGATGGTGTTGCAGCTGTTGTTGTTGGATTAATGGTAATTTA
>Ga0209494_1001364_pt1 | contig 10731 bp, 10 predicted proteins | sample EN1Hudseemescosm_FD_184628 | JGI IMG/M metagenome (GOLD analysis project Ga0209494, IMG submission 184628) | Methane-oxidizing microbial communities from mesocosms in the Hudson Canyon - EN1B Hudson Canyon (SPAdes) (version 2) | ecosystem: Environmental > Aquatic > Marine > Cold seeps | place... | reverse complement strand
CCTTTTTTTTATCACAAAAATTTTCTGAGTTACTGGCAGAAAAGCAGGGCTGTATTGTCAATATTATCGATATTCATGCTGAGCGAGGATTAAAAGGCTATCCTGTTTACAGCATAGCTAAAGCTGGATTAGCTGCAATGACTAAGGTTCTAGCTAAAGAGTTAGGGCCTGAAATACGAGTAAACGCGGTGTCACCCGGTGCTGTTTTGTGGCCTGAAGCAGAAATGTCAGAGCAACAAAAATCTGAAATAATACAGCGAGTAGCTTTAAAAAAGACAGGAAGCCCTAGTGATATAGCTAAAGCTGTTAAGTTTTTAATTAAGGATTCACCTTATATTACCGGGCAAATTATTACTGTTGATGGTGGGCGAACTTTGTTTTGTTAAACGAGGTGCCCGTTATTTTAGATTTGCAGTTGGCATTTTAATTTGTTTTAAATTGCTTTTGTCATATTCTTCCCATAATTGAGCGTAACTTTTTTTGCTTACAGGATGTAGCAAGTCAGCTGCGATCTCAGCTAAAGGTTCTAAAACAAAGGCATAGCGTTCAATTTCATCACGTGGAATTTGTAGCCTCCCATCACTAAGAACCAAATCACCATATAGCACTAGGTCTAAATCTAACGTTCTAGCAGCATATTTTCTGCTGTCGCGGGTTCTTCCGTGTTCCAGTTCTATTTGTCTAAGAAGTTTAGCGACATTTTTTGCATCAAGCTCAGAGCTAAATTGGACGATGAGGTTAATAAACTCGTCACCTTCAAAGCCAACGGCTTCAGTTTCATAAAAGCTGGAAAGAACTATCTCTCCAAAATGTTTTTGTAGCGCAGCAATACTAGAAGGGATATGGGTCTCTTTGTCTATATTGCTGCCAATACTAATAAAACCGATAGGCATAAGTTATTTTTCGCCTCGTTCAATGATGATGCCAACATCTTTTGCTCGGCTAATAGCGCCACGCTTATTTAAAGTAATTTTTACCCAAGGCGTGTTAAATTCAGTGAGTAGAGTGTTGGCAATTTCTTCAATTAATTTTTCGACTAGATAAAATTCACTTTGTTCAACAAAAGAAACAATGCGTTCAGAAACAGTTTTATAATCCAGTGTATATTGAATGTCATCTGTTTCAGCCGCCTTTTTTATATCAAAAGCCATTTCAATATCTAGCACAAGAGTTTGTTTTGTTTCTCTTTCCCAATCATAGATGCCTATAATTGTTGATGCTTCAAGTCCGCCTAAAAAAATGATGTCCATCTGGGTTTCCAGTTAAAATAGTTTGTTTGAATGTATTATACTTCACTCGCTTATTGTTGCGATTAGCAAAATTCTCTGTTTTGCAAGTGTCGTTGTGAATTTAGAAAGTATAATATCAGGGAAATATAACTGGTGTGCAAGTTTTGATTAAGAGGGAAAGTAATGATTGAGTGGTTATTAGTGCCTGCAGCTTATTTAATTGGTTCGGTATCAAGTGCGATTATTGTTTGTCAATTGATGGGGTTGGATGATCCGCGAGAGCATGGATCTGGAAATCCTGGAGCAACAAATGTAATGCGAATTGGTGGAAAAAAAGCGGCAGGGATTACTTTATTGGGAGATGCGCTAAAAGGATTAATCCCTGTATTAATTGCAAAGACATTGGGGGTTGAATCAATAATTTTAGCTTCTGTGGTTTTTGCTGCTTTTTTTGGACATTTGTACCCCATATTTTTTGGTTTTAAGGGGGGGAAGGGGGTTGCTACAACTTTCGGCGTTACTCTTGGGGTTGATTGGCTGTTAGGTCTTGTGGTTTCGGGTACTTGGTATGCTGTTTATAAAATCAGTAAAATTTCTTCGTTATCAGCACTGGTCGCGGCTATTTTAACGCCTGTATATGTTTGGTATATCGTTGGCGATATGTATTTGAGTGCGGTATTTTTGTTGATTTCTATTATTTTGTTGTGGCGACACAAAAGTAATATTCAGAGACTAATTGCGGGTGAAGAAAAGTAGTTTTGTGAAAGGTATTAATGTTTCTGTATCACCCTAGACTGTAGAAACAAGCCATGTCTTGTCTCTACTTTGAGTGGTCCGGATAAAAATTGAATAGGGTCTTAAATACTAATAAGACTCTCTATGGGCCAGCGTGGCTTACATGTTATTTCAAGGTTTTCAGTCTGACCAGCTAATAAGCGTTGGCAGCCGGCGTAGGCAATCATTGCTCCATTATCAGTACAAAATTCAAGTCTTGGGAAAAACAGCGTAGCTTGCTGTTTTTTTGTCATTTTAAGTAATTCTTCACGTATTTTTGAGTTTGCACTCACGCCACCAGCAATTACTAAGGTTTTTAACCCTGTTTGTTGTAAGGCTCTTTTGCATTTAATGCTGAGTGTTTCCGCAGTTGCTTTTTGAAAGGCATAGGCAACATCCGCCTTGTCCTGATCTGTTTTTTCGGTTTTATTGATTGTATTCATGGTGAATGTTTTTAAACCGCTAAAGCTAAAGTCTAATCCTGGTCTATCCGTCATGGGGCGTGGGAACTTGAAGCGATCGGCTCCTTGTTCTGCTAATTTTGAAACTTTGGGCCCACCAGGGTAACCAAGGCCTAGCATTTTTGCTGTTTTGTCGAATGCTTCACCAGCTGCATCATCTAGAGACTCGCCTAGTTGGGTGTATTTTCCAATATCATCAACTTGAATCAATAAAGTGTGACCACCAGAAACCAATAATGCAACAAAAGGAAAAGCAGGCGGATTTTCTTCTAGCATGGGGGCTAGTAAGTGACCTTCCATATGGTGAACTGCAATAGCAGGAATTTGCCAGGCCCAAGCTAAGCTTTTTGCCGTTGTGGCGCCAACTAATAAAGCTCCCATCAGTCCTGGGCCGGCAGTATATGCAATGCCATCAATATCAGATTGTTTAAGGTTGCTTTCTTTGAGTGTCTGTTTGATTAAGGGAACAAGCTTACGAATATGGTCGCGTGATGCGAGTTCTGGTACCACTCCGCCGTATTCATTATGCATCTCAATTTGGCTATAAAGGTTATGGTGAATCAAGCCTTTAGTTGAGTGATAAATAGCGACTCCAGTTTCGTCGCAAGAAGATTCTATGCCTAAAATGTACATTGTTTTTTGATTAAATCAAATTTATGAGTATAATTGAGAGTTCTTTAGGGTCTTATGTGGGTAAAAGTAAATACCACAAGACTCAAAAACATATTTTAACATAATCAGGTCATTATAATGCCATCAGTAAAAGTAAGAGAAAACGAGCCATTTGATATCGCGATTCGTCGTTTTAAGCGTTCATGTGAAAAAGCAGGTGTTTTATCAGAAGTTCGTCGTCGTGAATTTTATGAAAAACCAACTGCAGAACGTAAACGTAAAGGTGCAGCAGCAGTTAAGCGTCATTTGAAAAAATTGGCTCGTGAGCGTTATGCATTAAAAAATCTACGTCGTGGACGTCCACAACTTTAATAAAGGCTTGTTATGAGTTCATTAAAGGATCGTATCAAGGATGATATGAAAGCGGCTATGAGAGCCAAAGACAAGGAGCGTTTAAAAATAGTGCGTATGATTTTAGCTGCTATTAAGCAGATTGAAGTTGATGAGCGTATTGAGCTTGATGACGAGCGAATTGTCCTCACGCTAGATAAGATGTTAAAGCAAAGACGTGAATCAATTAAGCAGTTTAATGAGGCTGGAAGGTCAGACTTAACTGAGATTGAAGAAGTAGAAGTTTTGGTTATTCAAGACTTTTTACCGAAAGCACTTTCATCAGAAGAAATTGAAGAAATGGTTGTAAAAGCTGTATCTGACTCTTCTGCTGAGTCTATTAAGGATATGGGGAAAGTAATGGGTATATTGCGACCTCAAATGTTAGGTCGTGCAGATATGTCTGTTGTAAGTTCAGTCATTAAGGTTAAGCTTGGCGCTTAAGTGATTAAAGCTGAATAGCGGAGCTGGGTATATGTCTGGCAGAATTCCGCGTGAATTTATTGATGATCTATTGGTGCGGGTCGATATCGTTGATCTGGTCGATTCGCATGTCCCCCTAAAAAAGGCTGGGAGTAATTATGTTGCTCGCTGCCCTTTTCATTCTGAAAAAACTCCTAGTTTCTCGGTTAATCGCAAAAAACAGTTTTATCACTGTTTTGGTTGTGGTGCGGGAGGCAATGCTATCAGTTTTTTGATGGCATTTAGTCACTTAGATTTTGTTGAGGCTATTGAAGATCTTGCTGGGTTTGTTGGTGTTGATGTGCCGCGAGAGGCTTTGTCGTATCAACGAGATAAACAAGATTATAGTGCTTTGTATTCAGTTCTTGAGCAATCTGCGGTTTTTTATGTCGACCAGTTAAGAAATAATCCTGAAGGGCAGGTGGCTGTCGAGTATCTAAAGAAAAGAGGCTTGAGTGGCGATGTTGCTAGGGAGTTTTCTTTGGGATATGCGCCGAATGAATGGGATGCGCTGGCCTCTAAGTTTGACAATAAATTGCTACTAGATGCAGGTATGCTGGTTAGTAAGGAGAGTGGGGGAAGTTATGACCGCTTTCGAGGGCGATTAATTTTTCCAATTAGGGATAAGCGGAAACGAGTTATTGGTTTTGGTGCGAGAGTTTTGGATGATTCTTTACCAAAATATTTAAACTCACCTGAAACTGGCGTCTTTTCTAAAGGTAAAGAGCTTTACGGTTTGAGTGAGCTTTTGGAAAAAGAATCTAAGCCTAAGCGCATTTTGGTTGTGGAAGGTTATATGGATGTTCTGGCTCTGGCTCAGTTTGGAGTGTCATACTCCGTAGCTGCTTTGGGAACTGCAACGACAAAAACCCATTTAGACTTACTGTTTAGATTTACTTCTGAGATAATTTTTTGTTTTGATGGTGATGCTGCTGGTCAAAAGGCTGCCTGGAAGGCAGTGCAAGAGGTTTTTCCTTGCCTTAAGGATGGGCGACAAGTGCGTATTATGATGATGCCAGAAGGGCAAGATCCTGATTCGTTAATTAGAGATCAAGGACTTGATGGTTTTGAGGGAAAAATAGAGGCTGCACAAGCATTGTCGGATTATTTTTTTGAATATATCAGTAAAGATGTCGATTTGCAGACAGTTGAAGGTCAGTCTTTAGTGATGTCTCAGGCCAAGCCTTACATAGAAAAAATTCCCGCAGGTTTTTTTCGAGAAATGATGTTTAGTCGTTTGTCGAGAGGTTCTTCTGTTATGGGGCTGGAAGATTTAAAAAAGCCTGCTATGCTTAATGATAGTTTAAAGCAGGAGGCGCCAAGGGCTTTTAAACCGGGGGCCAAAGCATCTCCGGTTCGGGTTGTTGTGGCGTATTTGTTACAAAACCCTCACTTAATAGATGCTTTCGAGCGGCGTGATTTGGATTTGTCCGAAATGAACTTTCCTGGGCTGAGTGTGCTGAAAGAAGTTTTGCAAGTAATTACGGAAATTAAACCAGCTAATTCAGCTGTTTTAATGGAGTATTTTAGAGGCAAGCAAAGCGAAAAGGTAGTTAATACCCTTATAAATTGGGATTTTTTTATTCTTAATAAAGGGGTAGAAGCGGAGTTTGTAGGTGCGGTTGACCTCATGCTTCAGCAGCTAGATGAAGAGCGTTTGAATGTTTTACTGAATAAAGAAAAGGCATCAGGATTGAGTGCTGATGAAAGAATTTTGTTGGGACAATTATTAGTTAAAAAAATATAATGTGGCTAATAAGTTTTTTTGGTGGTATAGTTTCCTGTTCGATTGGACTGGCTATTTAATGTATTTTGTGGGCGTAGAATGAATCAAGAACAACAACAATCTCAAATTAAACAATTAATAGCAAAAGGTAAGGCGCAAGGTTATTTAACCTACGCAGAAGTAAATGACCATTTGCCTAGTGATATTGTTGATCCTGAACAAATTGAAGATATCATTGGTATGATTTCTGATATGGGCATACAGGTACATGAAGTTGCACCTGATGCTGATTCCTTATTAACATCTGATACAGCGGTTACTTCTGATGATGATGAGGCAGCTGCTGAAGTTGCAGCGCTTGCATCGGTAGATAGCGAGTTTGGGCGAACAACTGATCCAGTACGCATGTATATGCGGGAAATGGGGTCTGTGGAGCTATTAACTCGTCAAGAAGAGTTGAAGATAGCCAAAAGAATAGAAGCAGGGCAACGTCATATTATTCAAGCACTTGCTCGATCAAAAGGAGTTGTTCAAACATTTGTTACTGCTTTTGAATCTATTTTAGATGAAGAGCCGGATGTTAGATTGAGTGATCTGATGTCTGACCTAGTTGATCTAAATGAGCCTGAATTTGATCCGAAAACAGCAGGTGCGGCAGCGGTAGCAAGTGATGATGACGAGGAAGTTAAAGGCATTACTTATGAGGAAGTCAAAGTTAAAGTCGATGAGCTGAAAAAAGCTCTAAAAACAGCGACAGACTCGGTTGCTAAAAATGGTTATGGCTCTGAAAAAACAGAAAAGGCTATGGATGAGCTTTCATTGGTTTTTACTGAGTTTAAGTGGACACCTCCATACTTAAAGAAAATGCTGGCGCAATTTAAGCCTGTGATTGTTGATGTCCGAAGTAAAGAAAAAATTATTTTAGACATTTGCGTTAGAAAGGCAAAAATGCCTAGGAAAGAATTTATTTCAAGCTTTGTTTCAAATGAAGTGGATAGTAAGTGGCTGGATCAATACTTAACTGGACATGCTTTTTCTGCTGTATTGAAAGCTAATGAAAGCGATATTAGAAAAGCCCAGAAAGAATTAGCAGCTATAGAAAAAGTTCAAGGTTTAACTGTAAGCGGTTTAAAAGATATTCATCGTCGTTTATCAGTAGGTGAAGCAAAGGCACGAAGAGCTAAAAAAGAAATGATTGAGGCTAATTTAAGGCTAGTTATTTCTATTGCTAAAAAATATACAAATCGAGGTTTACAGTTCTTAGATTTAATCCAAGAAGGTAATATTGGATTAATGAAGGCTGTTGATAAGTTTGAATATCGTCGTGGTTATAAGTTCTCAACCTATGCAACATGGTGGATTAGACAGGCTATTACGCGTTCTATTGCTGACCAGGCAAGAACTATTCGTATTCCTGTGCATATGATTGAAACGATTAATAAGCTTAATCGTATTTCAAGACAAATTTTGCAAGAAAAAGGTAGAGAAGCAACGCCAGAGGAATTATCAGAACGCATGGAAATGCCAGAAGATAAGGTACGTAAGGTGTTGAAAATAGCTAAAGAGCCTATTTCTATGGAAACGCCTATTGGTGATGATGAAGATTCACATTTAGGTGATTTTATTGAGGATGGGAAGGTTCTTTCTCCAGTAGAATCTGCTACAATAGCCGGTCTTTGTGAGTCGACTCAGAATGTATTGGGTGGCTTAACGGCAAGAGAAGCAAAAGTTTTACGTATGCGTTTTGGTATTAATATGAATACTGACCATACATTAGAAGAAGTAGGTAAGCAGTTTGATGTGACTCGCGAGAGAATCCGTCAAATTGAAGCCAAAGCTTTACGGAAATTAAGACACCCTTCAAGATCAGAGCAATTACGTTGTTTTCTTGATGGTGAAAATTAAATAGTTTTCGGGCCCTTAGCTCAGTTGGTTAGAGCATCCGACTCATAATCGGCAGGTCCCCAGTTCGAGTCTGGGAGGGCCCACCATATATCTAAAAGGTCGCTTATGCGGCCTTTTTGCTTTTATGAAACAAGTGCGGTGGTATTAACATCATTGCGTGGAATATTGAGTATTAAGCCATGAGGAAATCATAGTGAGTGATAATTTTATTTTTACATCTGAGTCTGTATCGGAAGGACACCCTGATAAAGTTGCCGATCAAATCTCCGATGCTGTTGTTGATGCATTGTTGACACAAGACCCTAATTCAAGAGTTGCTTGTGAAACAATGGTAAAAACAGGCATGGTTATACTTGCTGGGGAAATAACTACTGATGCATGGGTTGATACAGAAGAATTAGTCAGAGATGTAGTGTGTGAAATTGGCTACGATAATGGCGAGGTCGGTTTTGATGGTAAGACTTGTGCGGTATTAAATGCAATTGGCAAGCAGTCACCTGATATTGCCATGGGTGTTGATGATAGTGATGATCATGAGCAAGGTGCGGGTGATCAGGGCTTAATGTTTGGTTATGCAAGCAACGAAACAGATGTATTGATGCCTGCTCCGATTACATTTTCTCATCGCCTGGTTGAGAGACATGCGCAGATTCGTAAAAATAAGACACTGGCTTGGTTGCGTCCTGATGCAAAAAGCCAAATAACATTCCGTTACGAAAATCATAAGCCAGTCGCTATTGATGCAGTTGTATTGTCAACACAGCATTCGCCAGATATTGGTGGTAAGGAACTACAAGAAGCTGTAATGGATGAAATCATCATACCAACCTTACCTAAGGAATGGTTGCATGCTGATACTAAGTATTTTATTAACCCAACAGGTCAGTTCATTATTGGTGGTCCAGTCGGTGATTGTGGTCTAACAGGCCGTAAAATTATTGTAGATACTTATGGTGGTATGGCTAGGCATGGCGGTGGTGCTTTTTCTGGAAAAGATCCTTCAAAAGTTGATAGATCAGCAGCCTATATGGCGAGATATGTAGCTAAGAATATTGTTGCAGCAGAGCTAGCAGATCGTTGTGAAGTGCAAGTATCTTATGCTATTGGTGTAGCAGAGCCAACATCAGTTGCGATTGAAACTTTTGGAACAGGAAAAATTGCTGAAGATAAATTAGAAGCAATCGTGCGCGAGCATTTCGATTTAAGACCTAAAGGTTTAATTGCTCAATTAGATTTATTAAGACCTATTTACCGTAAAACAGCTGCTTATGGGCATTTTGGCCGAACTGAAGACTCGTTTACTTGGGAAAAAACAGATAAAGTTGAAGCGCTGAGAAATGCTGCTAATCTTTAACAGATTATCTATCACCTTTTAAATAATTGGAAAAAATATGAGTTCGCAAGATTATAAAGTAGCCGATATGGCATTGGCTGAATGGGGCCGTAAAGAAACAACGATTGCTGAAACAGAAATGCCAGGTTTAATGTCGTTACGTGAAGAGTTTGGTGCTCAGCAACCTTTAAAAGGTGCGAGAATTGCTGGCTGTTTACATATGACAATTCAAACAGCGGTATTAATCGAAACTTTAACAGCATTAGGTGCTGAAGTTAGATGGTCATCTTGTAATATATTTTCAACTCAAGACCACGCGGCGGCAGCGATGGCTGAAGCGGGTATTCCTGTATTTGCTTGGAAAGGTGAAACGGAAGAAGAAGCAGAATGGTGTATTGAGCAAACAATTGTTGGTCCTGATGGCTGGCGCCCAAACATGATTCTGGATGACGGTGGTGACTTAACCGTTATGATGCATGATAAATTTCCAGAGTTGATGGCTGATGTAAAAGGTTTATCTGAAGAAACTACAACAGGTGTTTTGCGTTTATATGAAATGGTTGCTAACGGTTCATTAAAAGTACCTGCATTTAATGTAAATGATTCAGTGACTAAATCTAAGTTTGATAATTTATATGGTTGTCGTGAATCATTAGTTGATGGTATTAAGCGAGCTACTGATGTGATGATTGCCGGTAAAATTGCAGTTGTTGGTGGTTATGGTGATGTTGGTAAAGGCTGTGCGCAATCATTACGCGGTCTTGGTGCGACAGTATGGGTAACAGAAATTGATCCAATTTGTGCATTACAAGCATCGATGGAAGGCTTTCGAGTTGTAACAATGGAAGAAGCTGCGCCAGTCGCAAATATTTTTGTTACGGCAACGGGTAACTTCAATATTATTACTCATGATCATATGGCAGCAATGAGAAATAACGCTATCGTATGTAATATTGGTCATTTCGATTCAGAAATAGAAATTGCTTCTCTTCGTAAATACACTTGGGAAAATATTAAACCTCAAGTTGATCATGTTATTTTTCCAGATGGTAAGCGCTTAATTATCTTGGCAGAAGGGCGTTTAGTGAATTTGGGTTGTGCAACAGGTCATCCTAGTTTTGTAATGTCTAACTCATTTTGTAATCAGGTATTAGCTCAAATAGAATTATGGGAAAATGCTTCTGATTATAAAAATGATGTGTATATTTTGCCTAAAAAGTTAGATGAGAAAGTTGCAAGATCTCATTTAGCACAAATAGGTGTTAATTTAACGGAGTTGACAGCAGAGCAAGCTAAATATATAAATGTTCCTGTTGAAGGTCCATATAAGCCTAATCATTATCGTTATTAAGTTTTAATAAGCAATAATGAGAGAGAAAGGGGCTGATAGCCCCTTTTTTTATGTCAAAAACTTTATAAGATAGATTATGCGAATTTCCAGGCTTTATACGCCAGATACTTTAAATAAAGGCCAGCAGATTGAGTTGCAGACAGACAATGCTCATTATGTGCGAACTGTATTGCGGCTAGTTAAAGATCAACAAATCACCTTGTTCAATGGTTTTGGTGGGGAATTTTTGTGTCTTATTAAGGAAGTAAGCCGTAAACGAGTAGTTATATTAATTGGTGAAGAGAGTGATCGAACTGTTGAATCTCCATTACAAGTGACAATTGGAATGGGGATTTCAAGAGGGGACAGAATGGATTGGGCGGTACAAAAGGCTGTGGAATTAGGTGTTAATCATATAACACCTTTAATTACAGAGCGGTGTGTGGTCAAGTTTAAGGCTGATAAAAAACAGCAGCGATTACAGCATTGGAAAAACATTGCCCAGCATG
>Ga0209494_1001361_pt1 | contig 10747 bp, 5 predicted proteins | sample EN1Hudseemescosm_FD_184628 | JGI IMG/M metagenome (GOLD analysis project Ga0209494, IMG submission 184628) | Methane-oxidizing microbial communities from mesocosms in the Hudson Canyon - EN1B Hudson Canyon (SPAdes) (version 2) | ecosystem: Environmental > Aquatic > Marine > Cold seeps | place... | reverse complement strand
ATTCTCACCCGCAGCATTAGCAATCAATACTTTTACATGACCACTTAAAATAATATACAAAGAATCACCGACATCACCTTGATAAATAAGGGTGTCTTCAGGCAAAAAATTGGCATAGCGCGCTTCGCCAGCCATTTGTTTTAAAAAATCTATCGGTAAATTGGCAAACAAAGGCACTTGATTAATCCAAGCATCTCGTTTTGCCAGCGGCAGTGACATTTTAAAAGAAGAAAGCTGCTCTAATGAATTAGTTAGCTTCTTAGTGATTAGCTGTAATACTTTAGCACTAACCATACCTTGCTCATGACTTTTCTTAACCAATTGCAAAGAGTAGCGCAAAGCCACTTTTTGAAATACAAAAGACTCATACTGCCGATAAAATATTGGGTAATTTTTGCTAAAGTAATGCAAACGATTCTGCCGACGCTTTAAGCGTTTTTGATAAATAAGCTCTAAGGAATGCAATAACTCCTCATCTATTTGCTTATCTAATCTTTGATCAATCATTTTATGAATCGCATGCAAACCCTTATGTGCCATTAATACGCCCGCAATATCATGCAAAATTTTATTGGCAAAACGGCGTGTTTGATATTGCACTAACAAATCTTGAGCCCAACTTTTTTCCCTCAATAGATGTATCAGCCTATGTTCAAAATCCAATAGAGGACTAGGCTGCAGCCAACCTTCTCCCATAGCCTTCATATAATCAATGCTATGCTGTTGGTCAACCCGTAAAATCTCTTTAAAGGTCACTAAAGTATAATAATTGACTACACCTATTTCATAAAGGTGCTCAATTTCCTCAGTTTCAGCACGTAAGGCTTGCAAATGCACCTGTTTAAGCAGCTGCTCATCAGTCAAAGCGATCTGCTCAGTATCCAACGTCTGATGCAGTTTATATTCAACAGAGGACTCCATGGCATTATCTAGCAAATGCAAGCTCTCAAAACTATGCAGTACCTTATCTACTGACTGAGTAACTTGCTGCATACTCTGCTTTAATTCCGCCTGCTCGGTTTTGCCTAATTCGTCCATTTTCAGGTAATGCATCAACCAACGAATGGTCGATGCATTAACGAGCAAAGAGATTACAACCACACCTAAGGTTAAAGTAACTAATAACTGCTTTTCAGGAACGGTCTCAGGAATCGCCATAACAATGGCAATTGCCAGTCCCCCTTTTAATCCCCCCCACCATATAATGTGCCGCTCAGCCCAACTAATCTGATGTAAAGAAAATATGCGTGTGGTCATAGGAAGCAATAAATAAACACTAACGGCACGTGCTATAGAGACGGCAATAGTCGTCCATAATATAGGCTGCCAAAAAGTCACTAGCTGCATTAAATCAACTGAAATCCCAATCATGACAAATAATAGCGAGTTAAAAATTAAAACAAGAAACCCCCAAGTCGTATGGATGGTATCAATACTGTTTTTTGATAAACGACTTAAACCGGTCAAGTTAAGCGTGATCGCCGCAGACAAGACAGCCATAACGCCGGAAACATGTAGTTCATGTTCAGCAATAATAAAACTCAAATAAGCCAAGATCAAAGACAGAACGACAGGAATACTTTGATTACCATGATACAAACGCACTAACAATTCACTCATGACTAAACCAATACACGTACCGACCAACACGCCACCGAGAAACACTTTAAAGAATTGTCCAATAGCCTGCAGCCCGTCGGCATAAGAAAAACTATCTTGCACCAACATGATTAGCAAAATATTGAATAATACGATGGCGGTCGCATCATTCATCAAGGACTCCCCTTCTACTAATATATTTAAACGCTTAGAAACCCCTAATTCTTTAAATAAAGAGACAACCGCCACTGGGTCAGTAGCTGAAATCAAACTACCGAATAATAATGCTACAACCAATGGTAGGCCTAAAGACCACCCAACACCAACACCTACTAGAACTACCGACACCAACATACCAAAAATCGCTAAGACCAAAACCGGTACTAGGTTTTTTAATAAGGCACGCGCATCCAAGGATAAAGCAGCTTCAAATACCAAAGCAGGTAAAAATACGAATAACACCAGATCAGGCGTTAAATGAAACTCCCTAAAGTCTACTAAATCCATGACATCGCTATCAGTGGCAAGAAAATTCACAACCAAGCCTAATAACACCAATAAAACCGTGTAAGGAATCGGTAAATGCCGGCATACACTAGCCGCGATCATGGCCAAAAGTAACAAGCCTGAAGTAATCAGTAAAATGTCAGCTAAAGGCATCAATTAGTCCCACCCATGAATGTCATAAAATTGTCATATCTCATATTTACATTAATAAATAACTATCTCAATAAAGTAGGTTACTACCAATAACTTACACTGCATTCCTACTATTTAATGCTGCTAATTCTAAACCATACCCATAGGTAAAAGTTGACTTTTATGTCAAAATCATTAAATTTAGTAAGTTGGAGTGCTTGAAATGCCCTGTAGCTCGGGGTTAAAAAAACAAACCACTTCAATATAAAGCTTAAAACTAATATTAGTCTTAATATAAACAACAATCACGGATCTATTTAATAGATAGGTTTCTCGGAGGAATTATATGAAGAAGCAACTTAAGAGCTTACTACTAGCGTCATCAGTAGCAGCTTTACTTGCAGCACCAACTATTGCATCTGCGAATAGCGGCGTTGAAAAACTAACTAAAAACCCAGCTAACTGGGCAACTGCTTTAGGTAACTATGCGGGTACACGTTATAGTGAACTAAATCAAATCAACGCTAAAAACGTTAAAAACCTGCAACCTGCATGGTCTTTTTCTACAGGTGTTTTACGTGGCCACGAAGGTGGACCATTAGTTGTTGGCGATGTTATCTACATTCACACACCATTTCCTAACACTGTTTACGCAATCGACCAAGCAACACAATCTGTAATCTGGGAGTTCACTCCTTCTATGGATGCTGATGTTACGATTCCTGTTATGTGTTGTGATACTGTGAACCGTGGTTTAGCATACGGCGATGGTAAAATCTTCCTACAACAATCTGATACTGTTTTAACTGCACTTGATGCTAAAACAGGTAAACGTATCTGGAGTGTTCAAAACGGTGATCCTAAATTAGGTATGACTAACACTCAAGCACCTTTAGTTGTTAAAGACAAAGTCTTAACAGGTATTGCGGGTGGTGAGTTTGGTGTTCGTGGTTTCTTAGCTGCTTATGACATCAAAACAGGTGAGTTAGCATGGAAAGGTTACAGCATGGGACCTGACGGTGACACGCTAATCAATCCAGGCAAGTCTACAACTTGGGAAGATGGCAAGGTTACTAAACTTGGCAAAAACTCAGGAACTAGCACTTGGGAAGGCGATCAGTGGAAAATTGGTGGCGGTACAACTTGGGGCTGGTATTCTTATGATCCAGAACTAAACCTAGTGTATTACGGGTCAGGTAACCCTTCTACATGGAATCCTGTACAACGTCCTGGTGACAACAAATGGTCTATGTCTTTATGGGCCCGTGATGCTGACACAGGTGAAGTTAAATGGGTTTACCAAATGACACCACATGATGAGTGGGATTATGATGGTATTAATGAAGTAGCTCTAGCTGACCAAAAAATCAATGGTAAAATGCGCAAAACTGCCGTGCATTTCGACCGTAATGGTTTTGGTTATACTTTAGATCGTGAAACAGGTGAATTGTTAGTTGCTGAGAAATTTGATAAATCAGTTAACTGGGCAACTCATATTGATATGAAATCAGGTCGTCCTGTTTTAGATCTTAAATACAGTACAGAAGCGAATGGTGAAGATGAAAATACTGTTGGTACATGTCCAGCGGCATTAGGCGCTAAAAACCAACAGCCTGTATCTTACTCTCCAAAAACTGGCTTATTCTATGTATCAGGTAATCACCTATGTATGGAATACGAACCATTTGAAGTTTCATACACAGCGGGTCAACCGTATGTGGGTGCTACTTTAAGCATGATGCCAGCAGGTAAAGATGTACTAACTGGTAAACCAGATGGTACAACTAACCTAGGTCAGTTCACTGCTTATGACGCAACAACAGGTAAAATTGCTTGGTCTAACAAAGAAACTTTCTCTGTTTGGTCTGGTTCGGTTGCAACTGCGGGTGGTGTAGTATTCTACGGTACACTTGAAGGTTACTTAAAAGCAGTTGATGCTAAAACAGGTAAAGAATTGTATAAATTCAAAACACCTTCTGGCATCATCGGTAACGTCAACACTTGGTCTTATAAAGGCAAGCAATACATTGGTGTACTTTCTGGTATCGGCGGATGGGCTGGTATCGGTATCGCAGCAGGACTTGATTCAGGTGAAGATGATTCTAACTCTGAAGGTCTAGGTGCGGTTGGTGCATACAGAAGCTTAAGTTCGTTCACTAAATTAGGTGGCGTATTTACAGTATTCGCATTACCTAAATAAGATAATCTTTTTAGATTAACTTAAGCCAAAAAGCCCCGACCGAATTTATTTGGTCGGGGCTTTTTTGTTTTTACCGTTTCACAAAACGACCGTTTTCTTAAGGACAATAAAATGTCATTTGCAAAAAAAACAAAAACACTACTCTCGATATTAGCTCTTAGCACCCTTGCCGCATGCCAGACCACTGAAAAAGTTAATACGATTGAACAGCCTACGGCTTCTGAAATATCTAAAGATGCCGAACAAGCTAAAATCACCAAAAAGCCGAGTACGACTGAAAAAAAACCTAGAGACGATAAAAAATTCAGAGTCTGCGCAGACCCACTAAACCCACCCTACTCCAGCAAAAAGCTAGATGGCTTTGAAAATAAAATAGCTGCATTATTTGCCCAGCAATTGGGACAAGAAGTCGAATATTACTGGTTTCCACAGCGCATAGGATTTGTACGTAACACTCTAAAATCTACTATCGGCGATACAGAACAGTTCAAGTGCGATGTCATTATGGGCGTACCTGCTGGCTTTGATTTTACCGCAACAACCCATTCTTATTACCACTCAAGCTATGTTTTATTAATCACCAAAGGACGTGGCTGGGATAATATTACGATTCCTGAGCAACTCAGATCACTCCCCCTAGCTAAACAAAACAGCTTAAAAATAGCGATGTTTGATCGCGGTCCTGGTACAGCATGGTTACAAAAAAGTGGCTTATTGGAGCAAGGAGTCCCTTACCAAACCATGACTGGTGACAAGGAAAATAGCACCGCGATGATGATAGGCAAGGAATTGCAAGCGGGTAATATAGATATGGTTATTTTATGGGGGCCGATGGCGGGCTATCTGATGACGCAACATCCAGATACCTACAAGTCTCTACCAATGAAATCATCTGTAAATATGAAATTTGATTATTCAATGGCGATGGGCGTACGCTATCCAGATAAACAGCGTAAAGCCTTACTGAATGATTTAATTGCTAAAAATCAGCAAGAAATCAACAAAATACTTGAGAGTTATCACGTGCCTTTACTACCAATTCCAGAGAAAAAAGAACGTAAAGATAATGATTGATTTGCTATTGTAGATAGCATCTCTCCAAATCAATCACAAGAGGATAATTTATCCTATTTGTGGTTGATAGGGTTGCTGGTGCTTTAAAGCACCAAAACAAACCTGAACCAGCTTTCGCATTGCTGCACCTAGGGCAGACTTTTTACTTTTTCCCTTCTCTGTTAATCGCTCGTATTGAGCTTTTATATCTGGGTTGTACTGTTTTGCACTAATCGCCGCCATATATATAGCTTGGTTCGAAGGGTAGGGTTTCCATTTTTAACAAGCCTTGAGTGGCCTTTATGCTGCTTCCTGACTCTTTTTCTACAGGAACAAGGCCGAGGTAGGCCTCGCACTTCTAAACGAGTGTCTTCCTACGGTCATTACCATTCTTTGTGCAATCAAGCCTCACTCCGGGAATAGTCTTTAAAAGTGCATTGTCTGCTTTTAATTTGTTATGTTTTGTAGTGGTCTAATAAAGCAGGGCACTTCTAACGGCTGATTTATAATGTCATTAGAGGTGAATATGAGTAACGAAAAAAAAACAGAGAAAACCTAATTACACTCTTGAATTTAAACTGGACGCGGCCAAATTAGTCATTAAACAAGCTGCGGATCATTTAGGCGTTTCTTTAAGCGCCATTAGACGCTGGGTACTAGGCTATCAAGCTTATACAAATTTAACTTTGAGTCTTAACCTGCTTTTCAGGTATCACTGCACTCATAAATAATGAATACAATACAGGAACAACAACTAATGTTAGTACAGTTCCAACCAATAGACCAAAGGCAATAACACAAGCCATTCCATAAAATAATGGATCCTTAGATAAGATCAGTGGTAACAAACCCAATATTGTCGTTAACGTGGTCATTAAAATAGGACGAAAACGCGCAATAGCAGCACCAATGATCGCTTCGTATACATTTTTACCTGAATTAACTTCTATCTCAATACGATCCAGCAATACAATTCCATTATTAATAATAATCCCAGCCAAACTAAGCAAGCCTAAAATCACCATAAAACCAAACGGTGCATTCATCACCAGTAAGCCGATAACAGCACCGATAAAAGTGAGAGGAATGGTAATCAAAATAATACTCGCACGTCGAAAAGAATTAAATTGCCAGACCAGTAAAACAGCAATCAATATAAAGCAAACAGGCATATATTCAAATAAATAGCCCTGTGCTTCAGCAGCATTTTCCAGCTCTCCCCCCATCTCCCAATGATAACCAAGAGGCAAATCAAGGCTATCTAACGTTGGTTGCAGCTCATTGATTACCTGCGCAGCTTTTAAAATCTGATGCTTAGCACTCACAGTTATTGTGCGCTCTTGATCAAACCGCTTTATACGACTTGGCTCAGTTACCGCTTTAATATCCGCAATTTGAGATAAAGGTACATTGCTTTTTCTCGCAGCTGAATAGACATTAATAGAGCGAATATTATGAATCTGACGACGTTCTGAAGCTAGACCACGCCCCATAATAGGAATAATAGTATCGCCTTCACGGTAATCAGTTAAGGTTTTTCCATCAAAATAAACACTCAATGAACTCGCTATTTCTTTTGATGTAATACCCGCCCGTCTAGCTCTATCTTGATGAATTTGGACTTCTACTTTCCATAGTTTATTTTCCCAGTCTTGTTCAATGTCTAAAGTGCCAGGAATAGAGTGTAATTTATCCAATAATACCTGGGCTTTTGCACGAAGAATTTTATCATCTGGCCCTTTAATGCGAATTTCAACCAGCCCTGTTTCCGTTGCACCTAACCACATGGCTTTTACACGCCCACGTGCTTCCGGCATGTGGCCCAACATATAACTACGCACACGCTGAACCATCTCGCCCACCTGCTTTGCATTTTCAGTATTAACTACAACAAAGGCTAAGTGTGGATCAGGATCCATGGGTGACAAAGAAAGAAAGAAGCGCGGCCCACCCGCACCCACATAAGCAATAGTGCTGGTAATTTCAGGATTGATCTTTTTATCATTCATCCAAGCTGTTAATTGCTCTATCCCATCCGCCGTTTTATTTGAACGTGTTCCTGCGGGATTATCGACATATACTAAGAATTGATTACGGTCCCCTGCTGGAAAAAATTCAACCGGCACAAACCGAAAGAGAAAACCGGCACCTAACATCGCCAAAACTAAAGAAATGATAATGAGGGTTCGATTACCTAAAACCAATTTTAAAAAATTTATATAATATTGATAAAACTTACCTTGATAAGGATCTGACGCAACAGTGCCTTCCGGTATAGGTTTTACTTTCATAAACCAAAAGCACATCGCAGGTGTCATATACATAGCCAAAAACCACGAGGCTAATAAAACAATAGTCACGACTTGTGCAAGCGATAAGGTGTACTCTCCCGTTCCTCCGTTAGCCATTAGCATAGGAGCAAAGGCTAAAATAGTTGTCAGTGAAGAGGTCAATAAAGGTACGGCAAGCATATTACCGGCTTCCAAAACGGCATCTAAGCGCTCTTGTCCCGCTTCCATACGGCTACGAATATCTTCTGCTACCACAATTCCGTTATCGACTAACATTCCTAATGCGATAATCATTGAGGCAATCGACATGCGCTGTAACTCGATATCCATTTGATACATGATTACCAAGCCTAATAGCATCGCCATCGGCACAAAAGATCCCACAATTAATCCAGTACGTAAGCCCAAAAAGACAATAACCACGGTTAGTACGATCACTAAGGTTTGAATAAGGTTACTAACAGCACCTGCTACCGCAATTTCAACTAAATCAGGCTGGTAAGTAGCAAATTCTAATTTATAACCTATCGGCAGCTCTTGCTCTAATTCCTGAACTTTTTTTGTTAAGCGCTCGCCATATTCAACACTATTAACACCCACGCCTTCCATAATGGAAACACTGATAATGATGCTAGGTTTGCCATTATAATAAACAGGGCGTTGCGGTGGGTCTACATAATCACGAATAATCGTTACGACATCCCGCAAAGGTGTTACTTTATCTGTACCAGGAATAGGTAACATAACGGATTCAATAGCAGACACGTCATTAAAATTCCCGGATGGCTCCACGTTAATTTCTTGCCCATTGGCATCAATTTTACCTCCCGGCAACAAGATATTTTGTGCAATCAAAGTCTCACGAATTATATTGGGGGTTAAGCCCAGTTTTGCTAATTTAGTATTGGAAAATTCCAAATAAATACGTTCTTCTTGAACTCCATATAGTTCTATTTTTTGCGTGCCTTTTAAAACATATAAGCGGTCACGTAAATCACGAGAAACTTGGCGCATTTCTGCCATGGAAAAACCATCACTGACTAAAGCAATCGTCGCAATAGAGACTAAACCAAATTCATCTTCAACAAATGGCCCTAATGTCCCTGAAGGTAATTCAGGCGCAACATCGGCCATTTTATTACGTAAATCTTGCCAAATAGGCTGCAAATCAGAATACTGATCTTTTAATACTACATGTATTAATGATGAGCCTGTTTTGGAATCAGAGGTAATTTCTTTTACTTCACCAATTTCGCGTATTTTTTCTTCCAATTTTCGGGTAATTAAATCCTCTACCCGCTCGGTGGACATACCTGGATAGTAAGCTGTCACAACCGCTTCTCGAATCACGATAGAAGGGTCTTCTTGCTTAGGGTAATCTAAATAAATCAGAACACCTGCAAAAACAATAAAAACTAGAGAAAGTACCGTTAATCTAGAGTTGTTCAGTGAAAATTGAGCAATATTCATTAATAATTCTCTCTATTAACTTAAGGTGTCATCAGCTTAACTTGCTGACCATCATTGAGAAAATTAACGCCAGCAACAGCAATAGTATCACCATAAGAAAGCCCTTGAGTAATTTCTATCCTGTTTGAAGTCGACATAGTTCCTGACGTCTTAATCGCTGTTTTAGTTACAGTAGAGGTTTTAGGGTTAAAGATGAATACATAACCTAAACTAACATCATCCCCCGCTAAAATTGCCGATAAAGGGACTAAATATCCTGATTTTTTATTTTCATTACTGAGTGTGAGATCTATATCTGCTGTCATGCCTGGCTTTATAAAGCTAGGTGGATTAAGCATCATTGCTTTTGCAGGAAAAGCATTGGCAACACCCGCCTCTGAACCAATGAAAGTAATTTTTCCCGCACTTGTCACTTCACCTTTTGAAGTAGGCAACTTAATTTTAATAGGCAACCCTAACTGAACTTTGCCAATAATGGTTTCTGGAATATCAAATTCAACATCTAAAGAACCATCAGCATTGATTTCAAATAGTTTTGCTCCTGGAAGAACTTTAACAAAAGGATCAACCGACCGTGCGGCAATGCTACCGTCAAAAGGTGCGACTAATACAGTTAAACGGAGATCACGTTTGGCTAATTTTAATTTTGAATTAGCAAAGCTAATTTGGTTTTTTGCCGTATCACGCATTGCTAGCGCACGATCCCATTCTGCTTTACTTGAAAAACCTTTTTTCTCCAACTCATCCACACGAGCAAAGTGTTGTACTTTATTTTTATATTCAGAACGTGCCGTTGCTAAATCAGCTTCAGCGGCTTGCACATCTAGCCTATAGGGCTCTCTATCTAAACGAGCTAAGACTTGCCCTTTTTTAACTAAATCACCAATATCAACGTTTACTTCTTGAACTTTTCCACCGACTTCAAAACTGAGAGAAGACGAATTAGTGGCTTTAACAATAGCTGAAAATTGTCGCTGATGCCCCCCAGCTTGAGCCTTGATAGTTATGGTTTTTAACGTTCTAACCTGCTCAATAATTTTAACTTCTTCTTGGCAAGCTGTAAGCACCAGAAGTAAAATCATGAAAAAAGTTTTTTTGATGATTTGAATAGGCATTATGGGTCTCAGTAAACAGTGAAGTTAAATTAATTGTATATTATATAGGCCACTAGAGTCTTAATAAAAAATATACCTATAAAACGTAAGCGACTAATAAAGCACGTACTTGCCTTTTTAACTTACGAGCGCTTTTTTAAGTTCTACATTCCACGGCAATAAATCCTCAACTTTATCTACCGTACCCGCATAAGGCAAGGTCGCTAGTATATGTTGGTATATTGCAAGGGTTCTAGACCATTGATCTTTAGCTGTCTCTAACGCCACGTTCGACTTTAATTTTCAGGAAAAATAGCAGTTGAAGGTATGATAGCTCAAGCGTACAGTTATTTTTAGAAGAAAAGTAACTAACGGAGAGCCATCATGCCAGTCGAAGACTT
>Ga0209494_1001360_pt1 | contig 10747 bp, 4 predicted proteins | sample EN1Hudseemescosm_FD_184628 | JGI IMG/M metagenome (GOLD analysis project Ga0209494, IMG submission 184628) | Methane-oxidizing microbial communities from mesocosms in the Hudson Canyon - EN1B Hudson Canyon (SPAdes) (version 2) | ecosystem: Environmental > Aquatic > Marine > Cold seeps | place... | reverse complement strand
AAGTCGATAATGCCTTAGAATTTTTTATTACAGCGTTAAACGCCAACCCAAGCACCATACAATTTTGGGTTAGTTATATTGATGCATTGATTTATAAGGGGCAATTCGTTGTTGCAAAAAACATATTAAACCAAGGACGTTCAAGTGGATTAGATGGTGAAGTATTTGATCAACTTGAAAGCTACTTAGCTGATCAAATTGAAAAAAGTAAATTTAGCCCATCACAGGCACAGATAGATTCAGTTATTGCAAGTTATTCTAATGGTCAAATTAACGAAACACTGGAAACTTTAAAAGTTCTAATTAAGAGCTATCCAAATGAAATATTTTTACATTATACCTGTGGTTGCTGTTACAAAGATCTTGGACAACTTGAAAATGCTTGTACAAGTTTTCAACGTGCATTACAACTTGAACCAAACTATGCTGAGGCACATCATAACTTAGCTAGCGTACTTAGAGAGCTTAATCAACTCGATATTGCAGTTAATCACTATAAAAAAGCTTTATCGATTAAACAAAACTTTACTGAAGCCTATAACAACCTCGGTGTTACATTACATGACCTCGGTCAATTTCAATCAGCGATTAAAAACTATGAGAAGGCACTTGTGCTTAACCCAGGTAATGCAGAAATACTTTATAACCTAGGTGGTTCGCTTAAAAGTATTGGCCAGTTGAATTTAGCGGTTGAGAATTTTGAGAAGGCTCTAATAATTAAACCTGACTATGCTGAAGCACATAATAACTTAGGGCTTACACTCAAAGAACTTTGTGAGTTGGAGGCTTCGATTAAGTGTTTTGAAAGAGCTTTGGCAATCAATCCAAGCTTTAGTGAGGCATATTCAAATAGATTATTAACTTTTAATTATTCAATAAAATTTAATCCTGTATTTTGTCTTAAAGAAGCACAAAAATTTGGTCGAATACTCCACAAAAAAGTTACTTGCCATTTTCCTTATTTTAAATGTAGATCAACACCTAACCGCCTTAAGATTGGTCTGGTATCTGGTGATTTTAATGCACACCCTGTTGGGTTCTTTTTACAAAATGTACTTTCGGAACTGAGTCGACATAATCTAGAATTAATTGCCTATACCACGCAGCCCAAAGTTGATTATTTGTCGGAACGTATTAAACCTTTTTTTTCTGAGTGGAAAGCTATTTATGGACTCACAGATGAAATAGCTGCAAAAGTAATCCATGATGATGGTATTCATATTTTGTTTGATCTCTCTGGACATACTTCCCATAACCGCTTGCCCGTTTTTGCCTTTAAACCGGCTCCTGTTCAGGTCAGTTGGTTGGGTTATTTTGCGACGACAGGTTTAGTCGAGATGGATTATGTAATTGGTGACCCTTATGTCACCCCGGTTGAAGTTGAGGATCAGTTTTCTGAAAAAATATTTCGACTGCCTCATACCCGGTGGTGTTTTTCAGCACCTATGGTAACTATCAAAACTACTGCTCTTCCTGCTTTCAAAAATGGGTATATTACCTTTGGCTGCTTTAATAATTTGGCCAAGTTAAATGACCAGGTGATTAAATTATGGATTAAGATTCTCCGTGCGACACCTAATTCCCGTTTGTTCCTGAAAACCAAACAATTCAATTCATTATCCCTGCAAGGAATGGTAACAAAAAAATTTACTGCCCACGGAATTGAGTCTAAACGAATTATTTTGGAAGGTCATTCAATATATGAGGAGTATCTTACCGCATACCAACAAGTTGATATCGCTCTAGATCCTTTTCCATTTACTGGCGGTACAATAACTATTGATGGACTTTGGATGGGTGTTCCAGTGTTAACCCTACAAGGTAATACTCTTATTTCTCGTCAAGGCGTCGGAATCTTAAAAAATGTTGGGTTACCAAATTGGATTGCTAAAAATGAAAATGAATATCTAAGCAAAGCTATTGATTTTGCATCGAACCTTGATCAACTAACCTCCATCCGTTCGGGATTACGCAAACAAGTATTAGCGTCCCCACTCTTTGACGCTGAACAATTTTCAATTGATTTTAACAATGCTCTATGGGTTATGTGGCAGCAATGGTTAAAAGATAATCATAATTCCACTTGAAAAACAAACAGCAATACGGCATCACCATCTTTGTAAGTAAAGCCGTAAGGTCACCTCAATAAATATGATTACTCCTCTCATGCTTATTAAGATATGATCAATACTACTGATTTTAGTAAGATTTGTTAATTATATGAGCATCGAAAAAACCTTACAACAAGCTATAAAATATCACCAAGTTGAACAGTTAGACGATGCGGAACAGTGGTACCGAAAAATTCTTCAGATGGAGCCCAAGCATCCAGATGCAAATCATAACCTTGGTATCTTGATGATGCAGAAGTCCCAACCTGATGCTGCTTTAGCATTTTTTAATATTGCAATAGAGTCAAATCCATCCGCGGATAAGTTTTGGGTAAGTTATATTGATACCTTTATCCATCTAAGGCAATTAAGCGTAGTGGAGAAATTACTCGAGTTGGGTCGGTCTGTTGACCTTGGCGATGAGGCATTCAAGCAATTAGAAACATACTTACAATATGAATATAAGAAAAGGAAATCTACCCTAACACAAACTGAAATCGATTCTGTCATTTTGCTTTCCACTAACGGTCAACAAAAAGATGTACAAGATGCCATAGAAATTTTGTCTCAAAAATATTCTAATGAATTACATTTCTATACTCTGAGCGCTACCTGTTTTTCTGAGCGTGGAAAATTCATTGCGGTTGTTAAATGTTATCAGCGTGTTCTTGACATTAAACCAGAATCTGCAGTAGCGCATAATAACTTGGGACTTGCCTTTCATAGTCTCAGTCGATTTGATGAAGCGATTCAATGTTATAACAAAGCTTTCACACTTAAACCAAGCTATGCCGAGGCTTACTATAATCTTGGTATTACCCTTAGCACGGTTGGCCAATTAGATACTGCGGTTAATAGCTATAAAATAGCGTTAAAAATTAACCCAAATTTTGCTGATGCCCATAATAATCTAGGTAATATCCTTAGTGATTTAGGCCAAACGGATAAAGCAATTAAGAGCTTTAATCAAGCGATAAAAATAAAACCTGACTATGCAGAAGCTTATAACAATTATGGAATAACCCTTAAAAAACTAGGTCAATTTAACGCTGCCATTAAGATCTACAAGAAAGCTTTAGCTGTTGATCCAAACTTTGCGCTAGGGCATTACAACCTTGGAAACATTTATAAAGATCTTGGCCAATTGGATGCAGCCGTTAAGAGTTATGAAAAGGCACTAAGGATTAAACCAGATTATATCGAGGCACATAACAACCGTTTATTTACTTTCAATTATCTTACAAATTACGATGCCGAATTAAACCTTACAAAAGCGATAAAATTCGGCACACTCCTCAAGGAAAAAGTGACGTCTCGTTTTACAGATTTTAAAGGTTTTAATGAGCCTGCCCGACTCCGGGTAGGGCTGGTATCCGGTGATTTACGCGTGCATCCCGTGGGCCATTTTTTGGAACATGTAATCTTAGAATTGGCTCAACGGAATTTGGAATTAATTGCTTATACTACCTACCCTAAATTCGATAACTTATCAGCGCATATTAAACCTTATTTCTCTGATTGGAAAATTCTTTATGGCCTCAACGATGAAATGGCTGCAAAATTAATCCACGATGATGGCATTCATATTTTGATCGATCTTTCTGGTCATACAGCACATAACCGCTTACCCGTTTTTGCTTTTAAACCGGCCCCAGTTCAAGTCAGTTGGTTGGGTTATTTTGCCACAACAGGGTTAGCTGAAATAGATTATATTGTGGGTGACCCTTATGTTACCCCTCTTGAGAACCAGAGTTCTTTTGTCGAAAAAATTTGGCAACTCCCTGAATCACGATGGTGTTTTACACCGCCGGATTACAACATTATTTGTGGGAATCTTCCAGCATTACATCTTAAGTTTATTACTTTTGGTTGCTTTAATAACTACACCAAACTGAATGATACCGTAGTTGCGTTATGGGCAAAAATACTTAACCATATTAGCGATAGTCGTCTTTTTCTTAAAGCCAGTCAATTTCAAGATCAAACGGTAAGAGAAGAAGTCATACAACGATTTCTGGTATATGGACTTGATGCTAAAAGAATAACTCTTGAGGGCTTTGATTCACGTGAAAATTATTTTTTAGCCTACCAACATGTTGATATCGCGTTAGATCCCTTCCCTTTTACTGGCGGAACAACCACGGTGGAAGCCTTGTGGATGGGAGTACCCGTATTAACTTTAGAGGGGAATTCTCTTGTTTCCAGACAAGGCGTTGGAATTTTAATAAATGCTGGGTTACCCAATTGGATTGCTAAAAATCAAGATGAATACCTGACTAAAGCAATCAGTTTTACAACTGATTTAGATAAACTAGCCATACTTCGTTCAGGTTTACGAAAATGTGTTTTATCTTCTCCATTATTTGATGCGGTACGATTTTCGGAAAATTTTGAGAATGCTCTTTCTGGTATGTGGCGACATCAGAACTGCACCGCAAAATCAGGACAAGTGTCAGCAACGGATGAAAACTGGACCACTCCAACGGATTAAAAGTGAGCCAGTATTTATTTTAAGGGATTGATTAGCTGCAAGCACTATAAATCCTTTCATATTGTAGTTAGTAAAAATGACAGCCCCTCAATTCAGCCCATTGCAAATATTCTAATTCACAAGTCTTTTATTTGTATTAAAATAAATTCACAAAATTCTATTTGAATGAACGCATCTAATCTCACCGATGAACCTAGAACAAACCTTACAAACTGCGATAACCCATCATAAAGCCGGTGAACTGGAGAATGCGGAACAACTGTATCGCTCCATTCTCAGTGAACAAACCAATCACTCTGATGCTAACCACAATCTGGGCGTATTACTTAAACAAAGCGATAAGGCGGATATCGCTTTATCCTTTTTTAAAACAGCCATTGAATCAAACCCGAATCAAGGTCAGTACTGGATCAGCTATATCGATACCCTAATTTATCTTGGGCAATACGATGCTGCTCAAAACGTACTCAACCAAGGTCAATCGAAGGGTCTTAAAGGCGATGCCGTTGATCAATTGAAAGAACGTCTTAATTCAACTGTAAAACCTAGTCCTGAATCGGTAGGCACACAATCCAAACCACTTAACGTAAACGCTATCTTAAAACAAGCTAAGTCCCATGCTAAAAAAGGACGGATAGACGAAGCTCGGCAACTGTACCTCAGCGTTCTGGAAGCCTTCCCACAAAACCAACAAGCTAAAAAAGGCCTCAAAGCCTTACAGCAAGGTCAGGTGAATAAAAAGATGTCATCAGGTCCGCCACAGGCACAAATTGACGCTGTTATTTCACTTTATTCTCGAGGCCAGATACAAGAAGCCCTCAATGCTTCAGAAACGCTGATCAAAGATTATCCTAACACCTCTCTACTCTACAATATTAGCGGTGCTTGCTATAAAGCAATCGGTCAACTGGAAGAGGCCGTTAAGAGCTTTGAACAGGCGCTAACTATTAATCCGAACTATGCTGAGGCGCATAACAACCTCGGCATTGCTCTCAAGGAACTCGGTCAACTGGAAACAGCGGTTAAGAGTCTTGAGAAGGCGTTAGCCATTAAATCTGACTACGCTGAGGCCCATAACAACCTCGGCATTACCCTCGAGGAACTCGGCCAACTGGAGGCAGCGATTAAGAGTTATGAGCAGGCATTAGCCATTAAGCCAAACTACGCTGAGGCGCATAGCAACCTTGGTGTTACCCTCCAAGAACACGGTCAACTAGAGGCAGCGGTTAAAAGTCTTGAGAAGGCGTTAGCCATTAACCCGGACTTAGCTGGGGGGCATTATAACCTCGGCATTACCTTTAAGAAACTCGGCCAACTAGAGGAGGCCATTAAGAGTTATGAAAAGGCGTTAGCCATTAAACCCAACTACGCTGAAGCGTATAGCAACCTCGGCATTATCCTCCAAGAACTCGGTCAACGAGAAGCAGCGGTTAAGAGTTTTGAGCAGGCATTAGCCATTAAACCTGACTACGCTGAGGCGCATAACAACCTTGGCATTTCTCTCAAGGAACTCGGTCAACTAGAGGCAGCGATTAAGAGCTATGGGCAGGCATTAGCCATTAAACCTGACTACGTTGATGCGCATTATAACCTCGGCGTTACCCTCAAAGAACTCGGGCAACTAGATGAGGCCGTTAAGAGTTATGAGCAAGCCCTAGCCATTAAACCGGACTACGTTGATGCGCATTATAACCTCGGCGTTACCCTCAAAGAACTCGGGCAACTAGATGAGGCCGTTAAGAGTTATAAGCAGGCCCTAGCCATTAAACCGGACTACGCTGAGGCGTTTCATCACCTTGGCAATACCCTCCTGGATCTCGGCCAACTGGAGGCAGCGGTTAAGAGCTATGAGAGGGCGTTGATTATCAGTCCAGATTACGCTGAGGCACATTATAACCTCGGTGTTACATTTAAAGAATTCGACCAACTTGATGCAGCGATGAAGAGTTGTGAACGAGCACTTTCCATCGACCCTTACAATCAAATTTTCTGGGCTGGTTTTTCAGGCATTTTGCGAACCTTTAGATTTAAATCATTTAATGACTCGATGGTTCCTTATCTTCTGCAAGCTCTCCAACAACCCTCTATCCGGCCACAAAACATTTCTGGAAGCATAATCAGTATGTTAAGGCACCACCCTAGTTTACAGATAGCTCTTGAAATCTGTGGAACCGGTGCTGTTAAGAACAAAAATAAACAATTAGCTAACCAACTGGTTTCAATTCCTCTGTTATTACAATTGATGGAGTTATGTCCTATCGCCGACATGGAGATAGAACGCTTACTAAGATTAATGCGACAAGCGACACTCAACCAACTCACAGACAAAACAATTGAACCAGCCAATCTACCATTTTATGTGGCGCTTGCCTTACACTGCTTTACTAATGAATATGCTTTTCTCGAAAGTTCAGAAGAAACATCTGAAATTGAACAGCTAGAAAATAAGATCAATAGCCTATTAGCAAATAACAAGCCTGTTCCATCACTCTGGATTGCCTTATTAGCATCATACCGTCCACTACACATCTTTTCATGGTCTAGTCAGTTATCACAATCTAACTCGACAAATAGCATCCAGAAAATATTAACCCAACAAATTGATGAGGTTGGAGAAGAACAGCGATTACGCCCAGAAATTAAAGCATTAAGTACCATAAACAATAAGGTTTCTCAATCGGTAAGGGAACAATATGAAGCAAATCCATACCCTCGCTGGGTTAACCCTGGTTTATCACCTAGACCTAAAACCATTAGAACCGTTTTACAACAACTTAAAATAGACCTTGATCGCACCGGACAATACTTTCCGACCCATCCAGAAATTCTAATTGCTGGTTGCGGTACTGGCCAACACTCACTAAGTACAGCCTCTCGATTTTCCAATAGTTCAGTTTTGGCGGTTGATTTAAGCCTAAGCAGTTTATCTTATGCTATAAGGAAGACTCAGGAGTCAGCTATTGCAAATATTAATTATCTGCAGGCTGATATTTTGGAATTACATAAACTGGATCGGCAGTTTGATCTCATAGAATCTGCTGGAGTACTTCACCACATGGCAGAACCTTTAGCTGGGTGGAAAGTTTTAGTCGATTTATTAAGGCCACGTGGGTTAATGAAAATTGGCTTATACAGTGAAATAGCACGCCAACATATTGTAGAAACACGAACCTTTATAGCAAAAAACAACTATGGGTCTTCTTCAGAAGCGATCCGACAATACCGAGTTGAAATTATGGATATGCCTACCAAAACTGACTCTAAAATACCTAAAGTATTAAACTCTCCTGATTTTTATAGTTTAAGTATGTGCCGTGACTTACTCTTCCATGTTCAAGAGCACCGCTTTACATTGCCGGAAATTGAGACTGCCTTAAAAGAACTAGGTCTGATGTTTATTGGGTTTGAGTTTGAAGATAGTCAGGGCATGAATAGATTTAAAAAGCTTAACCCCGAAAAGGAATCTCTCACGTCATTATCACTATGGCATAAATTTGAACTGAATTACCCTAATACCTTTGCAGGTATGTATCAATTGTGGGTTCAAAAAGTTAGTCTTTAACAAAAGGAAAGGTGTCGTAACACCTATGTAATTAGACAGTATGCCAATGTTCGTAAGGAGCTTTGTTTTTTAAAAACCTGGGTGAAATTAATGGTATTCTGGGCAAAACGAAAAAAATATTGGAGTGACTTTTGTATTAATACATGAAATATCTCTGGATATTTTATAGCCAATAATTCAGGTAATGTATAAGGTATCAAAGTATAATTATCACCGCAATGAATTTAAGATAAAATCATGATTACTCGGGTTGTTGCATTAGTACCTCTTAAGTTAAATTCAAGAAGATTACCTCATAAAAATTTCTTGCGCCTTGGCAAGCATCTGTAATCCCCCCAATAAATAATAGGAGTTGAAAGTAGAAAATTCAGATACACTAAATGAAGGAGTTTTCTATGAAAAAGATACGACACACCGACAGCCAAATACTCAGTATCTTAAAGCAAAACGAGATGGGTAAATCCGTTCCTGATCTTTGTCGCGAACACGGCATGAGCAGCGCTTGTTTTTATCAATGGCGATCAAAATATGGATGTGTTGACCAAGAACCTGAACATAGCGAAAAAATACCTTGAATTACGAAACAACTGTGACGTTATTCTTGTCCCGGTTATTAGCTCTTATTAAACAGCACGTATTGCGGTTAGAAAGCTATTAACACCGAATTTTCATTTATTTTGTTTGAAAGTAACCTTGAGTAGTTTAAAAGAAAGAGATCCCAAAGGACTCTATGCTTTGGCAGATCGCGGCGACATTACAGAGCTTTATTGATTACTTCAAAACAACACCTTACGAAGCACCTGATAATGCAGCGTTAACTCTTGATACCAGCAATCAAAACACATTATGTGAATCCACCTTAAAGCTGTTTGATTATGTGAGTAATTTATAACGGAGTTCTGAAAAAAGTCAAAAGGACTAAGACCAGCACGGGTTGCAATGGCTGAAAATGGTCAACTGTTATGGTCTCAATATTAAAATACAATCGGTTAGTTTGTTTTGGGAATAATTGTTAGATTTAATTGCTACTGATACCAAATAAAAAAGGCAGAGTATATACTCTGCCTTCGTGATTAAAAAAAGTTTATGTTTTAGAGTCAAATAAGAGGCCTACCATTTTATCTAAATTCTGAATAAAACTAAGGGTTTCTTGTGCCGGTATTTGACGAATGGTTTTACCGGTATTACTGTCTGTGACTCGAACTACATCTTTTCCGGTTCCAGGGTCTACGCTAAAGTTGATATTACGATCCAAAGCACTCATCATGTCATTCAACGATTGAATGGCTATCGATAAATCCTGCTCAGACATGACCGATTGCGTATCTACTCTAATGGTCTCCCGAGGTTTAACGGCTTCAGCAACTGCCACTTCAGTATCAACAACTTGAATTGGTTCTTGTTTCGGTGCAGGTTTTGCACTTTCAGTGGGAACTGCTTCAAGTTTAACTGGCGAAACCGGCGGTGGTGCTGATGAAGCTACACTGATTTCACTGGCCATTGGTCTATCCTCCTTGTTATAAAATTTAGTTAAGTCACTGGAATTAAAGTCATATATTGGATTCTAATCCCAGTGAACCCAAATTTTATTTTAATAAAGATAAGACCGATTGAGCTTGTGCATTCGCTTGCGCCAGCATTGCCGTTCCAGCCTGCTGCAAGATCTGATTTTTGGCTAAACTGGAAGACTCTTGCGCATAGTCAGCATCGGCAATAATAGATTTTGCTGCTGACGTATTGGCTGACATATTAGTCATATTATTAACCGCATGAGTCAATCTATTTTGAAACGCACCGAGTTTTGCACGCTCTTGACCAACAGAGACTAATGCATTATCAAGTGCCGTTATAGCAGCTGCGGCAACGGTTCCATCAGTCACAGAAATTGCAGATATAAACGTTCCACTAGCATTACTTGCTGCTGCTGCTGCTGCTGTGGTATTTTCATCCAGTTCTATAATTGCAGTGCTCCCGGCATTTTTAGTACCTTCATCTGCTGCCTTATGAATAGAGGTAGCAATAGTAAATGCTCCTGCTGTACCTGCATTTTTAGAAGTGATTACTAACTCATTACCATCTTGCTCAAAAGTGTAATCACTATCAGTTAGTGCAGCAAAAGCCGCTGCAATGGCAGCACCGCCTGTTTTCGTCCCTACTGTGAGTACAGTATCAACACTGTTTTGAGTTAAGGTAATATCGATTTCGTCATCGGCGTGGATATCTCCAGCAAAACTAATCTTAGAAACCTCTGCTACCGCGGCAGTACCCGACTTACCAATAGCTTCAGCGCGCATATCACTTAGACCAACACTGATTGTTTCACCACTTTTATGACCAACTTGGAACGTTGAAAGGGTCATCGAACCATCAATCAAGTTTTTATTGTTGAATGTTGAAGTATTACCAATGCGGGTAATTTCTGCTTGTAACTTACCAATTTCATCATTGAGGTTGGTTCTATCTGATGCTGAATTGGTATCGTTCACGGCTTGAACGGCCAGTGTACGCATCCGTTGTAAAATATTGGTGGTTTCTTCTAAGGCCCCTTCTGCCGATTGCATAAATGAAATGGCATCGTTAGCA
>Ga0209494_1001359_pt1 | contig 10754 bp, 10 predicted proteins | sample EN1Hudseemescosm_FD_184628 | JGI IMG/M metagenome (GOLD analysis project Ga0209494, IMG submission 184628) | Methane-oxidizing microbial communities from mesocosms in the Hudson Canyon - EN1B Hudson Canyon (SPAdes) (version 2) | ecosystem: Environmental > Aquatic > Marine > Cold seeps | place... | reverse complement strand
GACTTTGCGCTCCACTTATCGAAAAGCATTAAGCCCTCATCAGAACCGTCATAAGCATTGTGTAAAGCCATTGCGATCTTTACCCAGTCGCCATAAGGCATGGATGGGTCTAATGACTTTAGGGCGCTTGCTATTTGCTGCTTTTCTTCATCGTTGGCGGCACCAATGCACCATTGTTCGGTCGTTATATTCTTTTCTTGGTTAGTCGAACTGTTATTGCTTGTTTCAACCCAATTCTCAGGAACTGTACGGGTGTTAAGCCATCCTTGAATATCTGAATGTTCAACGAATGTCAGGTCCTTAGCCATGAGATTTACGATAGGGTTATCCCATGAGTACGGTTTCTGAGTATCTGGATGTATTCCAGCTGCGATAAACTGCTGACCGTGGCCAAGGATTTCAACCCCATGGATCTTACCTGACGGATCTGTCCACTTACGGTGTAATTTCTTATGTCCTGCCTTCCCTCGATAGAAGAGCATTTGTTTGGGTGCGTTGCCCGTTCGGATGGGTGATTCACCGAACGCCTCTTTAGCGGACTTCACTAATGCCAGGCATACGTTTTCATCATAAATGTCTAGGTCGATGGCGTAGATGGCATTATCACCCTGGCCCGTTCTGATACCGATATTATTCCCTTCCCATTTAGTAGGTGGTGGCTTATTGAAATCAAGATCATCAGCTTGCCAACCAGAGGAGGTTGGCGCTTTGCCATTGCAGGGGATTGCTTGATAGCCATTGTCTAATAGATTAATCAGTAGCGTCATCTAATCACTCCGTGATTTCTATCACAGGATTATCCTTCATGAGGAGATCCATTACGTCGAGTTGACGATCAATCGCATCAAGATCGGCCTTTTGGGCGTCCAGGAGGCGCTCAATTACTTCGAGTTGACGAGAAATCGCATCAAGATCGGCCTCTCGGACGTCCATATCAGACTCTTGGCTGATGGATCGACGATTCACTGCAGCTAGTTGCTGTTTTACAGATTTAATCATGTCTTCTAGATCACCTATGTGAGGGACATCTTTAATTAAGTGATACTTGGCGTACTTGGTAGGTCCGTACTTCCCATTATGGGTTATCATCTCGGTTTCAATAATGGCACCACTTTTCCTTATCTTGGCAATTACCTTTGGTAAATCAGAGATGCGTAGATTCATAAAACCTTCATACCGAGTAAGTGTTTTACCTAATCTTAACCATCCAAGTACCGCAGTTGCTTGTGTTCTTTGATATAAGGTCTTCATAAATTATTCTCCATCCATAAAATAAACCCTTGCTTGTTAATATAGAGCTTCCTACCTATGGTTTTTACGTGTTCGTTTAAACCATTATTTAATCTTGATCTCAATAGCCAGCGTATTTGGTTTTTAGTTATTTGTTGATTTGTGAATTTAATGAAGCCATTAATTGTCAACCAATCCCAAGATTGCGTATTTTCATTGTTAGTGCCCATTTGTTTATCACCATGTTTTGTTGAGGTGGGGGCAGTATAAAGGGGGTGTTTTTTAATTATCGGGCGGAAAAAGTGCCCGATATTCGGGCGGAATTTGTGCCCTATGTATTAATGGATAAACTAGTGCTTGGAAGTAAGGAGATCGAGAATATTAAGGCCGTGACAATTCACAGGGTGTTTGTTGAAAGTCTTGACTTGAGCTTCTAAATATTGTGTGAATCCAAATCCCTTAACTTACGATTATCTTGAGGAATTAGATTCAGTGGAAGAACTTAACTGATAGAATGGTTAGCGTTTAATTATCTCTCGTATGTACATTATTTCTACTTACAAAGACATCATTTCCCTATGCGTGACAGCAGATCCATTAAAACAAAGCGGCACTTATTACACATCCCCGTAATATCATTGTTGAAATTAAGTGGGCAAATACTTTCGTCAACATCATTTATTGACCCTGATTTATAACGATTAGAAAAAACTACTGATCCCCGAACCATTGGGTCATAAATCCCATCTTTATCACATTGGTATGAGAAAAAAACTCCGTTTTTAAGGGGGTTGTGATGGCTGATAATAAAGACACAAAGTACATTCCCAAATGCAGAATTGTACCGGGAACGCAGGAGGAAGAAGCAGCAATCAACAATGGTGGGGCAACACAAATCGTATTGACTAGACGCTCTAGGAAATCAGACAGAATTAATCCTATTGATTATTCAGATGTGACAATTAATAACACCAAGAAGGAGGAATAATGGCTACAAAACAAAACAAAACAAAACAAAACAAAACAAAACAAAACAAAACAAAACAAAAAGCATACGTCTCTATTTCTAAGGGACTACACAGAACAAGCAACAGAATTGAACAATGGTGGGGCCACGCAGAGCGTGTTGAATAGGCGTGTGAAAAGTCTACAGGTAACAGGTCTAAACCAACGAGTAGCAATGTTAATAATGATGGCTAAGTTACCCCAGCGTGGTAACCCACAGAAGAACCCATTTAAACTAAAGGACATATGGGTTTTTATATTTAGGTCATTGAGTAAAAGAAGTGTTTGGGTGTAAGGTATAGAAAGTGTAAGAAAGCTGAAGAATTATATTGATGACCTTGATTTAAATTGTTGAAATAAACCCAATAAGGACATGGTGCATGTTAGACCGTTTGAATATAAGGGAGGAATATTATACTGGTGAGGTAGATCTAGTTGAATTATTTTACCGCCCATGTCTTGCAAATTCTTATCAGTATGATCGTTCAGTAGGGTATTTCCGCTCATCAGTATTCCTCTTGATTGGGCCTGACATAATAGATTTTGCTAAACGTGGTGGGAAAATACGTTTAGTTGCATCTCCATGTTTAACTGAAGAAGATATAGAGGCAATTACTGAAGGGTATATACAAAGGGATCAGGCGATTGAATCAGCAATTGGACGTGACATAGAACAGTTAATTCAGTTCAGTGCAATAAAAAAGAATACAGAAGCTTTAGCAACTTTAATACTCACAGGAGCATTAGAGGTAAAGATAGTTTTTTTACCAGAGGCCTCGGGGCTTTATCATGCTAAGTTAGGGGTATTTTATGATGAATCAAATGAAATGGTTAGTTTTAAAGGTTCTGTAAATGAAACATGGGCGGGGTGGCATGAAAGAGGGAATCATGAAACGCTTGACGTTTTTTGCAGTTGGAAAGAAGGACGAGATAATAGGCAGGTAAGGCGTAATCGAGATTATTTTGAGACACTATGGAATGGAAATATTAAAGGCCTTGATGTTGTTGACTTTCCGGATGTGGCTCGGGAAAAGCTTGAGTTTATAGCTAAAAAAAGTATTGATGATATTGAGCCACAAGAATTAATTGATTACTTTGATATTGGAAGAAAGCAAGAAAAAGTAAACAGGAGTCATTACCAGCCAGTACAAGTTAGAAAGCTTCTACCTCATCAGGAGCAAGCACTTAGAGCATGGAAAGAACAGGGTAGAAAAGGTGTTTTAGAGCATGCGACTGGTAGTGGGAAAACCTTTACTGCAATTGCTGCCCTTAAAGATTATTTAGGCGAGAATGGAGTTGCATTGATCTTGGTTCCTGACCGACTCTTGCATCAGCAATGGGCTGAAGAGATTAAATATGAAATCCCCAGAGCAATTGTTCTTAAAGCGGGTAACGGGTTTAACAAATGGCGGAAAAATAATCGATTGAGAAGTATTACTCAATCAGGGGCTGGACTAGGAGTTAGAGTAGTATTAGCAACGATGGCAACGGCAAGATTGCCTGATTTTATTGAGGCCATTTGTGGTGGTAGACATTTAATGGTTGTGGCTGATGAGGTACATGAAATTGGTAGTCTTGAGAACTCCAAAATACTCTCTATTGAAGCGGGGCCAAGATTAGGATTGAGTGCAACCCCTCATAGGTATGGAGACACAGAAGGAACAAAAAAGATATTCCAGTTTTTTGGGGGAATTGTTGAGCCCCCATTTACTTTGGTTGATGCAATATCTAGTGGTAGGTTGGTTGAATATGAATATCACCCAGAGCCTATACGATTGAGCGTTCTTGAGTCAGATGAATGGGAAGTTGCGACGAAAGAGATATCGAGAGAATATGCGAGATCTCAGCGTGATGAGAGCGGTAAGCCTAAGATGTCTCCTCGTTTGCAAAACATGTTAATTCAGCGCTCTCGTATCGCAAAGAAAGCTATTGCTAAAATTCCTTATGTGCTGAAAGTGATTAAGGAGCATTATAAGGAGGGACAAAGTTGGCTTATCTATTGTGAAGATCAGTTTCAGTTAGGTGAAATTATTAATGAGTTAGATGTTCATGGTTATAGCCCTTCAGAATATCATTCAAATATGTCGGGGAATCAAGCAGCATCGCTAGAGTGGTTTAAGAATTATGGTGGAATTATGGTATCAATACGATGTTTAGATCAAGGTGTTGATATACCCAAAATATCCCATGCTATTATTGTGGCCTCATCACAAAATCCCAGACAGTTTATACAACGGAGGGGGCGAGTGTTAAGAACTTGTGAGGGTAAATTCTCTGCAGTAATCTTTGATGCTATCGTTGTTCCTGTCAGTTTGAGCGAGGAGCCAGGGCAGCTATCTTTGCTAAAGAGCGAGTTGCAACGAAGCATACAATTTTCTGAATCAGCAATAAATCGATCTGGGGCAAATAAATTGATTAATATTGCTATTGAATTAGGAATTGATCCGTCAGAGGTTGGATTGATTGAGACAGATGGATTTGAAGAAGAAGGAGTAAAAGATGGTCAATAAAAGTGATCCGTTAACTGTTTTGTTAGAGGTAAAGGAAAAAAATGGACTGGAAGTTGATTCTGAATTAATAAAAGAGTGTTATCAGGTACAACAAAAACATCAATATGTTAAAGACCGAGATACTTTGAGAAAAATGAAGGAACTGATCGAAGCTGAGGTATTAAAAAAAGTTGGAAAAATTCAATGAAGTTACAAGACATTTTAATCAATAACTTTATGCCTTTTAGGGGAGAGCAATTCGTTGAATTTCCCCAAAACGAAATGCAGAATGTGATGTTGCTATTTGGTGACAATATGAGGGGGAAGACTAGCTTTCTCAATGCAATACGGTGGGGGATATTCGGTAAAGCTGTAGGGCGTCATTTAAGAGTAATTCCACGAGTTAACTTAGTTAATGTAGATTCTGTGAAGTCAGGAGACTGGTCTATGTTTATTGTACTTAAATTTACCCATGATACTAAGTTGTACGAGCTAAGGAGGCATCTTCAAAAGAAAGTGCATATCTCAAATCCTACTTGTGATGCTGACTTTGAAGAAGTCATTGGATTAAAGGTTGATAATCAAGTTTTACCTGGTGATGCTATTACAAATGTAATAAATGAAATAATACCAGAGGATATTTCTCGGTTTTTCCTATTTGATGGAGAGTTGTTGCAAGAATATGAAAATTTGTTGGTTGATGAAAGTGACCAAGGGCAAGAAATTAAAAATCATATAGAACAGGCTCTTGGGGTTCCCGCTCTTACTCATGCTCGAGACGAGCTGGTTGTTCTTTTAAAAGAGGCTAGAAGAATACAGGCTAAGGATGCTAGAAATGATGATAATTTAAAGAACTTTTGTATCCAGCAACAACAACTTGAAAGCAAACAGGTATCATTTGAAAATGATCTTGATGAATTGTCTACACAGAAGTCAATTATACAAAATCAAATTGATAGTATCGATGATGAACTGAAAAATACTGAGGTTATTCAACAAAAGAAGGTTCAATTAGGACGATTACATGGAGAGCGTGATGAAATAGAGAGAACTATCACAGACTTGGCCACCGAAAAACGGGAATTATTGAGAACAGCTTGGAAAGATGTTTTGCACATTAGTGTTGCTCCTATTGTAGTCCGATTGAAAGAAGAGCGCGATACTCTCCAATCTGCTATGACAAACAAAGCTATTTTGGCAGATAACATGAATAAGTTATTAAAAATACTTGAAGAGCCGACTTGTACTACATGCCATCAAAAAGTTCCTGAAGGTGACTTGAAAGCAATTCGAGATGAGTATGAGCTGCTACATGTAGAAGATGAGTTGACGGTTGTGGATCTTGATAGTATTGGTGAGCTTAATAGTAAAATAGATAAGCTATCTCAAATACGTTCGTCTGGTGAAGGCTTACGTATTATCGAAATAATTAATAAAGATAGGCGCCAGCAAATTTTATTAATCAAAGTTGAAACAACATTGGATGAAGTGGAAAATGAAATTCGAGGCTTTGATACGGATCATATTATGAGACAGAGAGAGAAGCGAGATCGGTTATCTAATCAACTATCTCGTGTAACTCATGATAGTGATAAATGCCAGCGTGATATTGAGGAAAATGAGCGGGAGCAAGATCATATAGCCACCTTAATATCAAGGAGTGTCGGTAGTGAGGGAATGCAAAGTTCGATACGTGTAAAAATATATCAAGACTTGGAACTAGTATTCTCAAAAGGTATAGAGTCGTTACGAGACTCACTGAGGGAAACCGTAGAAGAATATGCTTCTCAAGCATTTTCAGAGCTTACTACAGAAAAAGGGTTTTCTGGCTTAGAAATTAATAAGAATTATGGCTTATCAATTATTGACCATGAAAAACGAGTGTTAAAAGAAAGAAGTGCTGGAGCCGAGCAGATAGTTGCATTGTCTCTTATTGATGGGTTGAATCGGACCGCAAGAAAATCAGGACCAATAATCATGGATACGCCTTTGGGTCGTTTAGATCCCAAGCACCGCCAAAATGTTTTAGCATATTTACCTAAAATGGCCGAACAAGTTGTGTTGTTAGTTCATGAGGGGGAAATTGATCAAAATAGTGATTTGGACAATTTAGCTCAACGAATAGGAGCCAGATACCAGATCGAACATATATCAGCAACGCAATCAAGAATTACAAAGAGTATTAATAATGGATGAGCCAGGTCGTATTGGACTAACAGCAGAAGCAGGAGCCCAACTCGAAGATTTATTAGCAGATTTGAACCCACTTCAAGGAGATGGAGGGAAAGTCTTAATCAAAATGGACCTTTATCGGTTGGCTGTGGCTAATGGGCTTAAAATAGGAGTACACCCTCCCAAGTTGAAGGATAAAAGCATTCCTAGTTTTAGAGTTTCAGAGCTGGATGAGAATGGAGTTTTACACACTGCAGTAGAAAAAAATTGCTCTGTTGAGCAAGACTTTCCTATCTATGGTTATATAGAAAGGTTGGCAGAGTATGGCATTAGAGAGTTTTATAGCTCAAATTTAAGAAAAGGTGAATTGCCATATGATGAACTGTTTTTATAAGTGTGACAGCATATAGTAATGGCCACAATTAAGCTTTATTTCTGTAAAATTCATGATGGAGGAGAGGTTGAAATTTCAGTACATCGAGATTTAGAAACCCTAATTGAAGAATGGAATCGAGCAGATAAAAATGAAATAGTTGGGTTAATTCATGTCAGTTTTATTAGGCCAAGTATGGAAACTATTCCCCTGTTGGCGGAATATAAGGGGAAAGTATTAACAACTCCTTCTGCAGAGTGGTCTCTTCCTTCACAATACGAATCTTCGCAAAATAAGATAGGCCAACTTTCAATCTCGGGAGAGATAACACCTCTCAAGATGATCGTTAAAGGATTAGGGTATATTGTTAATGAGCCTGAGTGTATCCGCTCTGTTATTGAGACAGTCTTTGAAGATAAAAACAGTAAATATTCAATAGTTAGTGCGGCACAAGAAATTTTGAATGAATCATCCGGGCCCTTGAGCGCTGAGGAGGTTTACGCATTCATTGCAGAAAAAGGATTATATTATTTCAGTGTTAAACAACCTGTCACAGCATTATTAAGAGAGTTAAATCTACATACCGTTGGAGGAGGTGCAAATGAATCTGACGCATTATTTGGCACAACAAAGGATGATAAGATTTTTTCGCTCACAAACCGTCCTAGAAACCTAGTCGGTTGGGTCGGAATATTAGATGAGAAGGAGCCTGAACTTTACAGTCATATTAGTTCATATGGAGTGAATGATGACTCCAGCTATCTTGAAAATGCTAATAAACTTGATCGTAATATTAGAGATAAAATTGATTTGTTCAGATACGAAAAATTATTCGATAGAATTCATACTCGAAATCCCGAACAGTTATTACATATACTTCCAGAGACTATCTGTAGGGTAAGAATAGAAAATCTAAATTTGCCTATTAGGGTTTTTAATGTTCTGAATAAATCATCCATTACCTGTTTGACTGATTTAAAGGGGGTGCCAGTCAGTGAGATGATGACATGGCCTAATTTCGGAAGAAAATCAGTCAAAGACCTATGTCTCAGTTTAACGAGTAACCTTGATAATCTTTTGGAACAATGTTCAATTAAGAATATTGATTTTGGTGCGCCTGTTGCTGGAAATGAATTGAACGCTGACATTGGAGACTTAGGAATACATCAAAATAAAGATGATCTAATCACCAAAATTTTAGCGATACCATTAAAAGTTCATTTTGAATCGGCTCTGAAAAGATTAAGCGAACGCGATAGAAATATTATCGAGTATCGTACAGGATATATAGATGGTAAGCCTTTGACTCTTCAGGAAGTTGGAGATTTAATTGGGGTGACGCGTGAGCGAGTACGTCAGATACAAAAAAAGTATATACAAAAAATTATTGAAACAGAATTTTGGGATGATTGTATTGAAATAAATATTAATCAGTTATTGGTCGGCAGGAATGGACCCTTATATCTTGAAATGTTAGAAATAGAAGACCCATGGTTTGTAGGGTTCATGGAAAATTATACAAATTTAAAAGAAATTATTAAGCTTTTTTCAGGGAATGAGATTTGTGTCATACAGGTTGATGGTGCAACTATTATCTCTCGTATAAATCAAGAAGATTGGGATCTTTGCGTTAGTCAATGTCGTAAGTCATTAATAGATAAATCAAAAAGAGGCCTTTGGACTCGTCAAGACGTTGATCTTTTATTTAATTCAACTTTGTCAGCAAAAGATGCTAATGAATTACTTCCTTTGCTGCAGGAGCAATATCAGGAGTTTCTCCAGTTTAGTGGCTCTGAGATGACGGCAACTCTTGTTAGTTATGGGCGTTCCGTTGAACCAATTATTAGGGTTATTTTAGCGCAAGCTAATGAGCCCTTACACTATAGTGAGATTACGGCACGAGTAACTGAGGCTTTGAAAAAAGAGGTTAATGAGAGGAACATCCAAAATGCATTAATTACTATACAAGAAGCGAAATTATTTGGCAGGGGGATCTATGGACTTGATAGTCATAATCCAATTTCACAAAGTATGAGTCAAAATATAATGCTTGTTGCTAGTAGTATGATAAATGAAGGCCCGTTAAGAAAGCAGTGGCACTGTAGTGAAATTTTGGAGCAAATCAAAAATAGGATTCCTAGATTACCAGGCGAATTAGATTCGTATATCCTTAGTATTATTCTTAGTGACGCTAAGGGACTTGTCTATTTAAATCGTATGGTATGGGCTCGTTCAGACTCTGAGCAGAGTGCCGATGATAGAATTGATCTCGGTGATGCTTTTACCAAGATAGTTGAGGAGCATGGCGGGCCGATTGGGAATTCTGAGATTAAAAAAATATTGGGGGACATGAGAGGAGTTTCTCATCTTGCTCAGATACACCCTACTGAAAGAATGATTCAAGTTGGCCCTGGTTTATGGGGATTAGTAGATAGAGATATTATTGGTACTTCTGAAGGTAATGGTAAAAGATTAGGTGTATTATTTGAGTATCTCTTACGATCTCAGAAAGGGATCCATGTAAGTGAAGTTGATGAGATCTTGTCTGGCTATGGTATTGATGGAGATTCACCTGATGCATATACTTTATTGAATCTGGCCCAGAGAGACGATCGGTTTCACTTAACTTCTACCATGTATTTGAGTCTTACAAAATGGGGTGATGTTCGGAGGATAAATCTAACACAGGCTATTAGGCTTGCTCTAGAATCGATAGTAACACCATTAAGGCTTGCAGAGCTTCATGTGAAAATTGAGCAACTAACGGAGTTACCAATTGATACGTCCATAACATCCCAAATTCTCAAAGAGGGAGGTGTATACGATCGAGTATTAAAGGTATGGAAGAAGGCTTAGCTACTACAGATTAGCAATTAAGGGGTCTTTTTTCTTGATTAAGCCAGGCACATATTCTTTCATTATTTACTCATAATTTACTTCTCATAACAGTGTTTTAATTGTTCCTGAGAACACTGTTTCGTTGTTGATAAGTGAGGAATAATTATGATTCAAAATACCAGTAACAATGCCCCTTATGTTTTTGTCCCCATTGAGTACCCAGAATTAGCCGAAGGGGAAGAAATAACACCTTATCAACCTGGGTTCATCTGCTCAGAATGGCTAGAAATTGAAATTGTTGAACCTTCTGAGCACAATTAATACTCCCAATTCTTTTTGCTTTCATTTTTTCTTCATTATTTACCCATTACTTCTCAAAGATTGAAAATACGTCGAGTGATTTAATAACACAGACTTTTTAGTTATTAAATTTTAGTTTAGGACGGGGTAATGAATAAAAGAACATTTCTAAAACCACAGCTTTGGTCTGTTTACATTTTATTGTTTTGTAGTGTTTCCACTGCAGCAGACTATGCCAATATCAATAGTGTTCGCCAGGGTGAGTTCTTATTTAATACTGATACCCCTAATAAATATAAGGTAGCACCCACGATTTCTACCCGGGTATTAATTGATGTCACAGGCCC
>Ga0209494_1001357_pt1 | contig 10765 bp, 10 predicted proteins | sample EN1Hudseemescosm_FD_184628 | JGI IMG/M metagenome (GOLD analysis project Ga0209494, IMG submission 184628) | Methane-oxidizing microbial communities from mesocosms in the Hudson Canyon - EN1B Hudson Canyon (SPAdes) (version 2) | ecosystem: Environmental > Aquatic > Marine > Cold seeps | place... | reverse complement strand
TCATTATGGGGAGAATTGTCCATACTGCTGCAGCACCAATATGTCTTAGTAATAATGATAAAAACAGAAATTTATTTTTTAAAATTACTAGTTTTGTTGTTCCCGGTTCCATTTCTTTTTTCTGTTCTGGATTTGGAAGTTTTATTGTAAAAATTAAACCTATGATAAATGACGCTGCACTAATTATGAAAATTAATCTAAGATCACTTGCAATTCCTGCAGCTGCAATTCCTGCTAGCCACCCTAAAGCATGAAATGAAATTACTGTGGCTGCCCTTTTTTTATCAATATTTGCTTCATACGTGTAAGCAATCATTGCTGGAATCATAATTCCACTTGCAATTCCTGCTGCAATTCTTACTAGAAATAACAGTGTGAGATCATCTGCAAAATAATGTAATCCAAATGCTATGGCACAACCTACGAATCCAATTCTGATGAATTTGAGTCTAGTTCCTTTTTTATCTGAATGTCTTCCAAAATAAATCTCTGATAAAATTTGTGCAAAACTGAATGAAGCTATTAACAATCCAATTTCAAAAATAGAATCTGTTACACCCTTTCCAATAATCGGCATGAATACAAATACAATTGAAATTCCTGCATGTTGAAAGAACGTTGCACTACGAACTAAGTTGTTTACTTGTAACTTTGACATAAATATACATAAATTTTGATTTAACCTAATTTCAACATACGTCTACATTTGAGACTTATTTTCTATTTTTATCTGAAAAGAGTTAAACTGTACAAGTATTTTTTAAAATCAATTGACTGAAAAAGAATCTTTCTTAGATGCATTAAAATCTAGAATTTTACTTTTTGATGGAGCTATGGGTACTGAAATTCAAAAATATGATCCGGCTCCTGAAGATTTTCCAAATAATCAAGATGGATTTAATGATGGTTTGATATTGACTCATCCTGATTGGATAAAACAAATTCATAGAAATTATCTAGATGCTGGTGCTGATTGTATTGAAACAAATTCTTTTGGTTCTAATAAAATAAAATTAGATGAATATGGTTTTGGAGATCAAACTATTGATTTCAATAAAAAAATTGCACTTCTTGCATCTGAAGTATGTGCTGAATATTCTGATACTCCTAGATTTGTAATTGGTTCTATGGGTCCAACAGGTTATTTGCCAAGTTCAGATGATCCTGATTTGGGACAAATACCTCTTGATAAAATTCGTGAAGCTTTTGAATTACAAGCTGAAGGATTAATTCTTGGTGGTGTGGATGCATTACTAATTGAAACAAGTCAGGATATTTTGGAAGTAAAATTGGTAATTGAAGCATGTCATAATGCTATGTCTAAAACTGGAAAAAAAGTAGCAATTATTTCTAATACTACATTAGATCAATATGGAAAAATGTTACTTGGCACCAATATTCAATCTGCGTATACTACGGTATCTGATATGGGAATTGATGTATTTGGATTGAATTGTTCTACTGGGCCAATTGAAATGAATCCTAGTATTCAATGGCTTGATGAACAAAATGAACATAATCTTTTAGTGGTCCCAAATGCTGGAATGCCTGAAAATCAGGGTGGACAAGCTGTTTACAAAATGACTCCTGAAAAAATGGCTGACGCTTTGGGTGATTTTCTTAATCAATACAAGAAAGTTCGCATTATTGGTGGGTGTTGTGGTACCAACCCTGACCATATCAAATCTTTACGAAAAATTATTGACGAAAAAGCCAGTTCTATCAAGGGTTAAGTATTTAGAAAAACTGATGTGATTTTAGAGTATGACTGTTCCAAGAGTAAGTTCTGCATTGAAAGCAGTTGATCTAAAACAAATTCCTGCACCTCTAATTATTGGAGAAAGAATAAACACCCAAGGTTCTCGAAAAGCCAAAAAACTAGTTCTTGCTGATGATTTTGATGGTTTAGTTGATTTGGCAAGAATTCAAGCTGAAGATGGTGCACATTGTTTAGATGTGTGTGTTGCTACTACTGAGCGTTCTGATGAACGTGAATTTATGTTAACTTTGGTTAAAAAATTGAGTTTAGAAATTGATGCTCCTTTGGTGATTGATTCTACAGATCCTGATGTGATAGAATCTTCTGTTAAACAAATTCCTGGTAGGCCTATAATTAATTCCATTAACTTGGAAGGTGATGGAAGTAGATTTGAAAAATTAGCTCCTATAATGGCAAAATATGGTTTACCTGCAATAGCTTTGTGTATTGGTCCCAATGGAATGGCAAAAACACCTGCACAGAAAGTAGAAACTGCTGAATTACTTTATGAAACTGGTAAAAATTATGGATTAAAAATTGAACAATTTATTTTTGATGTACTTACTTTTACTTTAGCAACTGGAGAAGATGAATTTCTTGATGCTGGTAAAAATACTTTGGATGGAATTCGTCTTGTTAAAGAAAAATTTCCTAATTGTTTCACTACATTAGGTTTAAGCAATATCAGTTTTGGATTGATGCCTTATGCTAGAAAAATTCTTAATTCTATATTTTTACATCACGCTGTAAAAGTTGGACTTGATTCAGCTATTGTAAATGCTAAAGAAATTATTCCTTATGGTGATATTGATCCAAAAGAAAAGAAACTTGCTGAAGATTTAATTTTTAATGCTCATCCTGATGCACTATCTGATTTAATTTCTTATTTTGAAAAAACAGGCTCTCAAACTACAGATAATACAAAAAAAATTGATGTTGATCCTACTTGGCCTCCTGGTAAACGTGCTAATTTTAGAATTGTACATAGACTAAAGGATGGAATTCAAAATGATGTTGTTTCTGCAATTGCTGATAAACTTGGGAAAAATAATTTAATTCAAAATAATGATGGAATTTTGAGCCTAGATCTTCCTAAAGATGTGACTCATCCTGGAGCAATTAAAACTCTCAATGAAGATTTACTTCCTGCAATGAAGGAAGTGGGTGATAAGTTTGGGGCTGGAGAATTGATTCTGCCTTTTGTTTTAAAATCTGCTGAATGTATGAAAGCTTCTGTTGTTGAGCTTGAAAAATATCTAGTTAAAGAAGAGGGAACCAGTAAGGGAAAACTTGTTTTAGGAACTGTTTATGGTGATGTTCATGATATTGGCAAAAATCTTGTAAAAACTATTTTCCAAAATAATGGTTATTCTGTATATGATTTAGGAAAACAAGTTCCACTTCAAAAATTCTTAGAAAAAATTGATGAAGTAAAACCTGATGCAATAGGTCTATCTGCATTACTAGTTTCAACTTCTAAACAGATGAAATTTTTTGTAGAACATGCCAGAAAAAATAACATGACTGTTCCAATTCTTTGTGGTGGAGCTGCAATTAACAGTAATTACATTAATCGAATTGCAAAAGAAGGTGGGATTTATGATTCTGGTGTTTTTTATTGTAATACAATGTTTGAAGGTCTAAAAACCATGGACACTTTAATTTCTGATGATAAACCAAAACTTTTGGAAGAATGGAAAACAAAATTAGAAAATTGGAAAGAAAGATCAAGTACTAATATTGATCCTTCTACTCTTCCTAGAAGTAATGTTCAACCTGTTGATCCTCCTACTCCTAAAATAGTTGGTGAACCTATTCGTTTAAAATTAGCTGACATCCATATGGATGAAGTTTGGACAATGATTGATAAAAAATCTTTATTCAAATTATCTTGGGGACTGAGAGGAAAAGCTGGTGCAGAATCTGAAGAAGAGCATGAACAATTACTAACTGAATGGAAAATTCGATTAATTCGAGATAAATTAATTGAGCCTGAAATCGTATATGGTTATTTCAAGTGTCATAATAATGGTCGAAAATTGGTAGTTGAAAATCCATCTGATGATGATGTTGAATTTGATTTCCCCCGTTCCACTCGTCCTGAACATTTGTGTTTGACTGATTATTTTGGAGATAATGACATTGTTGCATTTCAATCTGTAACTGTTGGAACTAAGGTTGCTGATATTTTGGAAAAATGGAATGATGAGGATAAATATTCTGATGCATATTATCTACATGGTTTGGCTGTTGAACTTGCTGAAGCTTTAGCACAGTGGGTTAATGAAAAAATTAAATCTGAATTAAAATTGAATAAAGGGGGTTTGCGATATAGTTGGGGATTTCCTAGTTGTCCTGATGTCTCTCAACATCATCTTGTTTGGAAACTCTTACACCCTGAAAAATCTGGAATGAGTTTAACTGAGTCTGGCCAAATTATACCTGAACAATCAACTGCTGCCATAGTACTTCATCATCCAAATGCACAATACTTTGTGATTTGATTAAAAATTCTTCTTTAGATAATCATTTAATCCATTAAAATCATTTGGTGATGTAATTAATACATCCCCTGTAATTCTATGTGCTTCTTTTACAAATTCATGAAATTCTTTACTATACTCTGATAGATTCAAATTTAAAAAATTTGCTGATTTTTGATTTTTTTCAGATGGAAATAACATGATTGGAATTATTGAGAATTCTTTTAGATTATCTGAAAGATTTTGAACTTGCTGTATGTTTTGAACAACTTGTGTCATGAATCCTTTTGGTTTTGCTTTAATTTTTTTTTCAATTTTTGAAAAATTTGGTTTATTTGAGATTGAAAGATACAATTCAATTTTGGAATTATATCCTTTTTCTTTTAGTTTAGTAACTACTAAACTTGGAACTTGACCTGAATCTGGTGTGCCTGATTGTGCTGGATCTCCCATAAGTATCAAAATTCCTGTAAATCCTATTGAAATACAAGTGTCTACAAATTTTATAATTTCTCCCTCATTTTTATCTCTGACTCTCAAACTAACTGTGATTGGAAGATTTGGAATTTCTTTTTTTATAATTTCTCCAACTTTAATTGGTGATACTCTTTGATGTCCTAATACATTTTCTGTAATGTGAATTGCATCACATTTTTCTGAAATTATTTTTATTTTGTCTACAAATTTTATAATTGATTCTTCTGTATTTACATCTGGTAAAATTTTGGGAGGATTAGCTTCATATCTAATTGTCATATTTTCATTTTTTCTATACTTGGTTAAAACCTTTGAATACTAAACTCTCTGTATAATTATAGGAAAATAGTATGTTGTTAGATGATTTAAGCTCCCTTCTTTCTACTCCGATAGTTCCAGACATTCAATCTGATATTGATTATCGGTTAGCATCTGTGTTAGTTGTAATTTATGACGCTTCTCCAAAAATCATCATGACTGAAAAACCAGAAAGTATGAAATTCCATGCTGGTGAGATTTCATTTCCAGGTGGAAAATTTGATGCTACTGATTCTGATCTTTTGGAAACTGCATTACGTGAAACAAGTGAAGAAATTGGACTTCATATTTCTCGGGATCAGATATTGGGCCAATTGGATCCTGTGAAAACACTGAATTCAGGTTTTTTGATTCTGCCCTTTGTATGTATATTAAAAGAAATTCCTCCACTTGTATCAAATTCTGAAGTTGAAAAAATTTTTCATATTCCTTTAGAACCATTACTCGATACGATGATGAAAGATTCAGATCCAGATCATAATTTAATTGATGAAATGTATACTTTTGAGTATCAAAGCCAAATTGTATGGGGTGCTTCTGCTAGAATATTACAACAAATTGAGACTAAAATAAAATACTGAGATTCATTTAAAAAGAGCTTTTCGTGCCTGACAAACTATGGCTGCACGCAAGTCCTCACCAAGAAAAATTCGTTTGTTAAAAAAAACAAAACAGGCATCTGCAGTACCAGCTTGGATAATTCTTAAAACTAACAGAGCTGTTAGAACCAATCCTAAACGAAGGGCTTGGAGATCAACTGATGTGGAGGTAGGATAATTGTCTCAAGAGTTAGAACGTGTTTATACAATTCCTTTAGGTAAAGTTAAGATTTCACAATCACAACATCGTGCTGTAAGAGCAATCAACATGATTAAAGAATTTGCTAGACATCACATGAAAGTTGAAACTATTAAAATTGATGAAGAGTTGGGACATTTGATTTGGTCCCGAGGTGTTCGTAGTCCTCCAAGAAAAGTGAAAGTTAGAATGAGTAAAACTGATGAAGGTTATGTTCTTGTTTCACCATTTATTGATGATGTTGAAACTGCTGTAACCCCTGACAAAGAAACCAAAAAAGTTGAAGATAAAGTAGAAACTATTTCAGAAGAAGCACCAGCTAAAGAAGAAGCACCAGCTAAAGAAGAAGCACCAGCTAAAGAAGAAGCACCAGCTAAAAAATCGACGAAATCCACTTTCAAACCATCAGTAAAAAAAGCAGCACCAGCTAAAAAAGCAGCACCAGCTAAAAAAGCAGCACCAGCTAAAAAAGCAGCACCAGCTAAAAAAGCAGCACCAGCTAAAAAAGCAGCACCAGCTAAAAAAGCAGCACCAGCTAAAAAAGCAGCACCAGCTAAAGATTCAAAATAAAATCCTCTTAAAAATACAAATAGTTTTCCTAAAATGAGTAGTGATCTTCTGGAAGATTAAATTTCGCTTTGGTTTCCATTTTTTTGCTCGAATTGGATTTAGGCAAGTCCATGATGAAACAAAATACCTTTCTTTCTAGGTCCTTTGTCAGTTCATTTTTCATTGATCTATAATGTTTTTCTTTCATTTATGTTCTACCTTATTTTTTGTATTGTGTACTAATTTTCTAATTTAATCTCTAAATTTTTGCAGATTTTAGGCTAGATCAAACTTAAATATTTTTTTAACATAGCTGTTTTAACAAGAAAATACTATCATTTGCAGATCTGGGTGGTGGAGTGTAATGGAATATTTTATTTTCCATCATTTCCTTGTTGTTTTATCACTAGTTTAGTAATTTGCTAAATTTTAAGTTCATGCTTTATCAAGTAAAAGTAATCATGCCTGAGATCTTTGTTTATTGTAAAACCTGTGCCAAAAAAGTAAAAGCAGTAATTTTAACTAAACATGAAAAAGAATATGATGACTCTATCTCGGGTTATAGAAGATATGGTATGGTTAAAATTTTAGAACACAATGTTGGATTCAGAAAAAATTGTTCTGACACTTCTCAAATTAAAGCAATAGTGGAATCTGATTCTAAAGATAATAATGGTGTAATGAATTAAAACTCAAATAAATTTATTATTTTAAATTAATTCTATTTGATGATAACTATGTTATTCTAATTGATACAAGTCTAATTTACAATCTATACTGCAATCAGGTGTATCCCAATCAAGTGTTTGTTCTTGAGGAATCATTCCTAATGGATCATAATTATCAAATTTTGTCATTCCTTGAACTGATGATAACATTATCACTTTAGATTCATCTGATGATGATGTGCTTATTTGTGAATTAGATTCATTTGTAATTCCGCCTGTAATATTTTTAATTGAATTAATTACTCCTACTGGTATGTTATCTCCTCCAGTGACGTACAACATTGAACTTTTAATTGCATTTGGTGGTGCATTCTCATAAAGCATTTTTAATGAATCTCTTAGTGAGTCTTCCATACTTTGTCCATTTTTACTTGTAGTTAGAATACTTGTTTCAGAAGATATTTCTGATGATTCTAGTGATTTCACTACATGCATTATTGCAGAATTTGCAATATTGTAACATGCTTTAGAAGTTAAATCTGGATTACTTTCAAGTAATGAATCATTATCTAATACAATTGTACATTGAGAGTTTTCTCTAACTCTTTTTAGAGCTACTCCTGAATTAAAAATTCTTTCTTTTTCATATTTGAAAGGCATCACTGCAAATGAAATTAATTCTTTGTCGGTTTCTTTACACATTTGAGAAACTACTGGTGCTATTGCTGCACCTGCTTTTCCAGCTAAATTACTCATTAATACAATTGTGGAATATTGTGAAATTTTGGATTTTATTTCTTCAGATATTTTGTAAGTTGAACCTCTGATTAATTGAATTGATGGATTAATTATTGAATCTGTAGAAACATGAATTGATTCATTTTCTGATGAGATATCTTTTGAATCATTACTGATGATTAAACAATCTGAGTTTAGGGCATTTTTTGCCTCATTTGCTAATTTTGAGCCTACCCCGCCTAGTCCTATTACTAAAATTGGTTCTTTTACTTGAAAACTCATTTCTGATCTTATTCTCTGATTTATGTAAAAAACCTTCTTACGTTTTTTTTATCAAATTTTAGATCGAAAAAAATTAGCTTGCGATCTTACCGATCAATCTTTTTCTAGTGGCTTTTATAATTTCGACAATGTGTGATTGACCTATGTTGACTTTCTCATCTATTGAAATGGGTTTGTAAGCATAGTTTCTTCCTTTAATGCCTTCTTCTGTATTTTCATCAAACAATACTTTTCCTTTCCAACCGATCCACTTTTCATTGCTTTTTAGGGATATTTTGTTGATCTGATCAAAAATCACTTTACTTCTTCGTTTAATTTCTGCTGCATCAATTTGTTTTAATTCTGCAGCATCAGTTCCTGGTCTTGCACTGTATTTTGATAAATTTACTACATCTGGTTTTGTTTCATCTAGTAGTGCAATGGTTTTCTGAAAGTCTTCTTCAGTTTCTGATGGAAACCCAACTATGATGTCTGTTGAAATTGTAAAGTTTTCAAATCTTTTTTTTGTCTTCTTTACAATTTCTCTAAAAGTTTCAGAAGTGTGTCCTCTTTTCATATCGTTTAGTACTTTATCGCTTCCACTTTGAACTGGAATATGTAAAAATTTGAAAACTTTTTCATTATCGTAAGACTCTATTAGATTCTGTTTTATTCTTGGCATGTACATTGGATTCATCATTCCAACTCTAATCATGAAATCTTTTGGAATTTCTGAAACTGCATTTACTAATGTTGGCAAGTCAGTTCCAATATCAAAACCATAACATCCATTATCTGTTGATGTTAGCCATACTTCTTTACATCCTTCTTTAATTTCTGTCTGAACTTGTCTTACAATATCTCCTAATCTGTAACTTGAAAGATCTCCTTTAGCCAATTTAGTCTGACAAAATGTACATTCACTCATACATCCACTTGCAATTTCTACAATTCCTACTGCTGAATTTAGTCTAACTTTTGGCAGTCCTACTTTTGATAAGTCTGAATCTTCTAAAGCAATTTGTTTTTTACCCATTAATGTTGAATTAATCACATCAAGTGTTTTACCAAGTGAATTTGGTCCAAGTAAACTTGCATTTTCTGTAAATTTTTCAACATTACTCTGTTCTGCTTTTGCTAAACACCCTGCTACGATTAGTGGTTTTGCTTTTAATGATTTTATTCTGTACATCATTTTGTTTGCAGTAGTATCTTTAACTGAACATGTTACGATAAGATTAAGATCTGATTTTGATGGACTCGTTGCTAATGTATGCCCACCATTTACAATTAATCCTGAAATCATTTCTGAATCTGCAAAACTAGCAGAACAACCATAGGCTTCTACGAAAATTTTTGCCATAATTTATCTAAATAATGAATCGATTTCTTTGTTACTCATTAGTTTCTTTGAAACTACTAGTTCTCTAATTGTTTTTCCAGTTTTTAGTGACTCTTTGAAAAGTTCTGCTGATTTCAAATATCCTATTTTTGGAGTTAGCAATGTAACGATTACTGGACTATTTTCAATATTTTCTTGTAGTTTTTGTTTATTTGCTGTAAGTCCATCAATTAGATTTCCAGAGAATATTGGCAAGAAATTTTTTAGCATATCTGTTGACTCTAATACACTCTTTAGCATTCCTGGTAACATTACATTTAGCTCAAATTGTCCTCCTTGTGCTGCATATGATACTGCTGTATCGTTTCCAATGACATTGAAACAAATCATATTCATGCATTCAGCTAATGATGGATTTATTTTTCCTGGCATAATTGATGAACCTGCATGAACTGCAGGAATTCCTAATTCTGCTAAGCCCGCAATTGGACCTGATGCCATTAATCTGATATCGTTTGCAATTTTTCCAATTTCTAATGCCAAGTTTTTCAATGCACTTGATACATTTGCAATTGGAAGTTTACTTTGTAAACTAAATTGCATATCTTGTTCTGGTTTTAATGTTAGTTTAGAAATTTTTCCAAGTTCTAATATTGCAATTTTTCTATAGCCTCTTGGTGTGTTAGCTCCGTTGCCTACTGCAGTACCACCAAGTGCAACATTTTGTAATTCTTTTTGTGCTGCAACAATATTGTTTTTAGCTTTTGTAATTGATGTGGAATAAGCTGCAAATTCACTACCTAATGTAATTGGTAATGCATCCATTAGATGTGTTCTTCCAATTTTTTTAAAGGATGAAAATTCTTTTGCTTTTTTAGATAATGATTTAATTAAAATTTCAATTGCAGGAATTGTTTCTTTAAGATTCATCAAAATTGCAACATGCATTGCAGTTGGATATGTGTCATTACTTGATTGTGACATATTCACATGATCATTTGGATGTAGGAATTCATACTGTCCTTTCTTTTTATGGAGCACTTCTAATGCTACATTTGATATGACTTCGTTAGAATTCATGTTAAATGCAGTTCCTGCACCAGAGTTTATCATGTCTACTACAAATTGATCTATAAATTTCCCTGACAATATTTTATCACATGCTGTAACTATAGCTTTGCCACGTTTTGCATCAATAGCTTTTGTTTTCATATTTGCAACTGCGGCTGATCTTTTTATCATAACAAATGCATCAATCAAATTTTTGTGGGCTTTATTTCCTGTAACGTGATATTGATTAATGGCTCTACCTGTAAATGCCCCATAATATGCGTCTGCAGGAATTTTGACTTTTCCAAGTGAATCCTGATCT
>Ga0209494_1001352_pt1 | contig 10783 bp, 9 predicted proteins | sample EN1Hudseemescosm_FD_184628 | JGI IMG/M metagenome (GOLD analysis project Ga0209494, IMG submission 184628) | Methane-oxidizing microbial communities from mesocosms in the Hudson Canyon - EN1B Hudson Canyon (SPAdes) (version 2) | ecosystem: Environmental > Aquatic > Marine > Cold seeps | place... | reverse complement strand
ACGGTGACCACTAAAGATCGCTCGCTTTCTGCGCAATGGGAGCACACAATCCTGGTAACCGAAGATGGTTATGAAATCCTCACCTTAAGAGCTGAAGAGAGTATCTAGCCAAGCACATGCCTGTGCTAAAATAAATCTTATTTATTGCTATCTAAATCTAAGCGTTGAAAAACCTAAGAAACTATTTCATTTCTGGCTTACTTTTCTGGATTCCATTAGGGTTAAGTATTGTTGTTATTAAGTTCTTTTTAGAACTGGTTAATGATATCGTTCCGCCTGAATATTTACCCGAAACTCTCTTTAATCTAGGTAACACAATTCCTGGGTCTGGCATTATTTGGGTCATACTGATTATCGTCATTACTGGCGCCTTAGTCAGCAATTTTATTGGTCGAAAGTTGGTTCAACTATGGGAAAAATTACTCAATAAAATCCCAGGTTTTAGAGGTATTTATAAAGCACTCAAACAAGTTTCAGATACAGTTTTAAATACCTCAAGCGATAGCTTTAAAAAAGCAGTACTGGTTGAATACCCACGAAAAGGTATGTGGACAATTGCCTTTCAAACAGGCAATTACCACGGAGAAATTGAAAAAATCATTGGTGAAGAGATTATTAATATTTACGTGCCCACTACACCCAACCCAACCTCCGGATTCTTTATCATGCTACCAAAAGACGATGTGATCGAACTCGACATGAGTGTTGATGAGGCATTTAAACTAATTATTTCTACTGGTGTTGTAACACCAAACTAAAAAGGACAAACTATGAGAACACATTATTGTGGTGAATTAAACAAAGACAATATCGATCAAACAGTCGAAATATGCGGCTGGGTGAATCGTCGTCGTGACCATGGTGGTGTGATCTTTTTAGATATGCGTGATAAGCGTGGTATTGCTCAAGTTGTCATTAACCCTGATAATGCTGATTTTGCATTAGCGGAATCTATTCGCAATGAATTTGTCTTAAAAATCACTGGCCAAGTTATTGCTAGAGGTGAAGGCTTAGTTAACCCAAAATTAGCCACCGGTGAAATTGAAATTGTAGCAACTAATATTGAAATTTTAAACACCTCTAAACCTGTTCCATTTCAGATTGATTCAACTGATACCTCGGAAGAGGTGCGACTTAAATATCGTTACTTAGATTTACGACGAGATGAAATGCAACAGCGTTTGCGTTTGCGCTCAAAAGTAACGCACTTTATGCGTGAATTTATGGATGAAAATGATTTCTTAGATATTGAGACACCTTTCTTAACCAAGGCCACACCAGAAGGTGCACGTGATTATTTAGTGCCTTCACGTACTCATCCGGGTGACTTCTTTGCTCTACCGCAATCACCACAGCTATTCAAACAATTGTTAATGATGTCGGGTTTTGAGCGTTACTATCAAATTGTTAAGTGTTTTAGAGATGAAGATTTACGCGCTGACCGTCAGCCAGAGTTCACCCAGCTTGATGTTGAAACTTCATTTATGAATGAAGACGAAATCATGACAATGATGGAGAGAATGACACGCGGCATGTTTAAGTCTGCGATTGATGTTGATTTGCCTGATGAATTCCCAACCATCACTTATGCAGACGCCATGAGCTTATATGGCGTTGATCGCCCTGATATGCGCATTCCAATGCAAATTACTGATATGGATGAGCTGATGCAAGGTGTTGATTTTAAAGTGTTTTCAGGTCCTGCAAGTAATGACGACTCTCGAGTTGCTGCACTACGCGTACCGGGTGGTGCAACCATCAGCCGCAAGAAGATTGATAAGTACACTAAATACGTCAGCATTTATGGCGCTAAAGGTTTAGCTTACATCAAACTGAACGAAGATGGACCTGCTTCACCAATTTTAAAATTCCTAGGTGATGATGTGACCGCCAAAGCAATTGAAATGACGGGCGCACAAACGGGTGATATTGTTTTCTTTGGTGCTGATAAAACTAAAATTGTGAATGAGGCTTTAGGTAATTTACGCGAACAACTGGCTAAAGATTTAGATTTATTTGAATCCGAATGGGCGCCAATTTGGGTAGTAGATTTCCCAATGTTTGATGTCAATGATGATGGCTCTTTAAGTGCAATCCACCATCCATTTACCGCACCAAGCGTGGATGCTAAAACACTAGAAAAAACTTCTAATACAGCGCTTTCCCGCGCTTACGACTTGGTTATTAATGGCTCTGAGGTGGGTGGTGGCTCTATCCGTATTCATCAAGTTGAAATGCAACAAACAGTATTAAAGCTTTTGGGTATTTCTGATGATGAGGCAAAAGACAAATTTGGCTTCTTACTTGATGCACTTGAGTATGGTTGCCCTCCTCATGGAGGTATGGCTTTTGGTTTGGATCGTTTAGTAATGATCATGACCGGTGCAGATTCGATTCGTGAAGTGATTGCCTTTCCTAAAACTCAAACTGCTGCTTGTTTGTTAACCGATGCACCTGCTAGTGTACCAAGAAAAGTGTTAAGAGAGTTAAGTGTTAAAGTAAGTCTGCCAGAAAAAGATTAAATAAACAACGTGTCGATTCAAGATCAAATAAAGACCGAACTAAAGGATCGTAACGCTGTACTGGTTGCACATTATTATGTCAGTGGTGATTTACAAACCCTGGCAGAAGAAAGTGGTGGTATTGTTTCCGATTCATTAGAGATGGCACGCTTCGGACAAAACTGTGATGCAGATACTATTGTCGTTGCAGGTGTTAAATTTATGGGCGAAACGGCTAAGATTTTATCCCCTGAAAAAACCATTTTAGTGCTCGATGAAGCTGCTACTTGCTCTTTAGATGAGGACTGTCCTGCTCAAGAATTTTCTGACTTTTGCGACAAACATCCCGACCGAAAAGTGGTGGTTTATGCTAATACTTCAGCACAAGTTAAAGCACGTGCTGACTGGGTGGTAACCTCAGGTAGTGCACTAACCGTTACTAAACACTTAAGCGAACAAGGTGAAAAGATTTTATGGGCACCTGATAAACACTTAGGTCATTACGTGCAAACACAAACAGGGGCTGATATGATTTTATGGCAAGGCTCTTGTGTTGTGCATGAACGTTTCAAAGCGGATGCACTAGAAGTGCTTAAGCAAAAACACCCAGAAGCAGCTGTGTTGGTACACCCTGAATCTCCTCAAGCAGTGGTTGACTTAGCCGACGTAGTCGGATCCACCACGGCACTGATCAATGCTGTCAGAGATAGAGAAGAGTCTACTTTTATTATTGCTACTGATAATGGTATTTTTCATAAAATGCATGAAGTTGCACCACACAAGAAACTGATTGAAGCCCCTACCATGGGTGAAGGCGCAGACTGTGAATCTTGCGCCCATTGTGAATGGATGGCAATGAATACTTTAGACAATTGTCTTGACACTTTAAAAACTGGTAAAAATGAAATACTAATTGAATCCAATGTGGCTAAAAAAGCACAACAATCCATACAAAAATTACTCGACTTTACTGCATAAAAGGTAAAATCTCAATTACTCATATTCTCGGAGACATCGAACATGGCAGGACATTCTAAATGGCATAATATTCAACACCGAAAAGGTGCGCAAGATGCTAAGCGTGGAAAAATATTCACCAAATTAATTAAAGAAATTGTGATTGCCGCTAAGGCGGGTGGTGGCGTCATAGAGAACAATCCTGGACTGCGTATGGTGATTGATAAAGCCCTGGCAGCCAACATGAAACGTGACACCATCGAAAATGCAGTTAAGCGTGGTAGTGGCGACCTTGAAGGTGAAAACTACGACGAAGTACGTTATGAAGGTTATGGCTTAGGTGGTACAGCAATTATGGTCGATACTTTAACGGATAATCGTAACCGTACCGTGGCTGATGTACGTCATGCGTTTTCTAAACATGGTGGCAACTTAGGTACAGATGGCTCAGTGGCTTATTTATTTAACAAACAGGGCTTCATTAGTTTTACTTCAGGTGATGAAGATCAAATCATGGAGGCAGCGCTAGATGCTGGTGCAGAAGATGTGATTAGCAACGATGATGGTTCAATTGATGTCATTACCACGCCTGAAGGTTTCTTTACTGTGAAAGATGCACTGTCTGATGCCGGCCTTGAATCAAGTCATTCTGAGGTAACCATGGAGCCAGACACTCGCGTTGAACTCAACCTAGGTGACGCAGAAAAATTCATGAAATTAATTGACCGATTAGAAGATCTTGATGACACACAAGAGGTTTATCACAACGCTGATATTTCAGATGAGGTAATGGCGCAATTATGATCCAAACCCATCAAGGTATTAGCGCTCTTGGTGCTTTCAAAACCAAAGCTTTACAGGCAAAAATATCAAAAGCACAACCTGGTTTAAACCTATTGGCAGCTGAATTTATTCACTTTTCTGACCTCAATGAAGCGCTCACAGAGGTAGAAATAAATCACCTCGACCACTTATTGTCTTATACCTTAGAATTGCCGGCTAACTCAGCGCAATCTAGTATTATTGTTATTCCTAGATTGGGCACTATTTCACCCTGGTCATCCAAAGCAACTGACATTGTACATTTATGCGATATTAATAAAATTAATCGTATTGAGCGTGCAACTATTTACCATTTTAACGCCGAAATCACTAATTCATCACAGGTATTAGCTGCAATCATGGACAAGATGACCGAATCAGTTTTAGATTCAATTGATGACGCTCACACTATTTTTGATAATTTTAAACCACAACCCTTTGCTAGCGTTGATGTTCTTGCCAACGGTAAATCAGCCTTAGAAAAAACCAATATTGAGCTCGGTTTAGCGCTCAGCGATGGCGAGATTGATTACTTAGTTGAGAGTTTCTCCCAATTAAATCGAAACCCTACAGATATTGAATTAATGATGTTTGCCCAAGCAAACTCAGAGCATTGTCGCCATAAAATCTTTAACGCCGATTGGACCATTGATGGCATTGAACAAGCAAAAAGTTTGTTTTCTATGATTCGCAATACTTATCACAAACATCCAGAAGGATTGCTTAGTGTCTATTCAGATAATTCTGCAGTAATGGAAGGCTTTGAAGGTGAGCGTTTTTATGCCGATGAGAATGGAAAATATATCAGCTCAAAAGAACACAGGGCAATCCTAATGAAGGTCGAAACTCACAACCACCCTACTGCGATTGCCCCGCATCCAGGCGCCGCAACTGGCTCTGGTGGTGAGATTCGTGATGAAGGAGCTACCGGTCAAGGTTCAAAACCTAAAGTAGGCTTGTGTGGCTTTAGTGTCTCCAATCTTAAAATTAATAACGCCCAACAGCCTTGGGAAGTTGATTACGGCAAACCTAATCAAATTGTTTCAGCACTCGATATTATGCTTGAAGGGCCGATTGGTGCTGCTGCATTTAATAATGAGTTTGGTCGACCAAACACTTTGGGTTATTTCAGAACTTTCGAACAGCAAACACCTAATGGTGAGGTTCGAGGTTATCACAAGCCGATTATGTTGGCGGGTGGTTTAGGGCACATCCAAGAGCAGCACATTCAAAAAGGTAATATTCCCGTTGGTAGTAAGATTATTGTCCTCGGTGGTCCAGCCATGTTGATTGGATTAGGTGGTGGTGCTGCCTCAAGTATTAAGAGCGGTGAACAGAGTGAAGATTTAGATTTTGCCTCTGTACAACGAGCCAACCCTGAAATGGAAAGGCGCGTCCAAGAAGTGATTGATCGTTGTGCCAATATGGGTGATGATAATCCGATTATTTCAATTCATGATATTGGTGCTGGCGGGTTATCAAACGGCCTACCTGAATTAGTGAACGATTCAGGTCGTGGTGGTCGTTTTGAATTACGCAATATTCCGAATGATGACAACCAAATGTCGCCACTTGAGATCTGGTGTAACGAATCTCAAGAGCGTTACGTTCTTGCTATTGCCCCATCTAGCCTAGATTTATTTAACGATATTTGTACACGTGAGCGTGCACCCTTTGCTGTGCTAGGTGAATCCACCAAAGAGCAAGAGTTGATTTTAAGCGACTCACTGTTTGACAATAATCCGATCGAGATGCCGATGGGTGTTCTATTAGGAAACCCACCAAAAACCAGTATCGATGCCAAAACACCTACTAACAATCTTAATGCACTTGACGCTAGTGATATCAAACTTGATGAGGCAATCACTCGCATCTTGCAATTACCAACCGTTGCTAGTAAAAATTTCTTGATCACGATTGGTGATCGGAGCGTTACCGGTATGGTTGCTCGTGACCAATTTGTAGGTCCATGGCAAGTGCCAGTGGCTGACTGTGCGATCTCATTAGCGGACTATGTCGGATACCAGGGCGAAATAATGTCATTAGGCGAAAAGACACCGCTAGCATTAGTTAACGCTGAATCTGCTGCAAGAATGACCATTGGTGAGTCGTTAACCAATATGCTCGGTGGTTATGTTGAAGATATTCATCATATTAGTCTAAGCGCTAACTGGATGAGTGCCAGCGGTCATCCGGGTGAAGACGCTAAATTATTCGAAGCAGTTAAAAGTGTGGGTATGGATTTGTGCCCAGAATTAGGGCTAACAGTGCCAGTTGGTAAAGACTCGATGAGCATGAGGAGTTCCTGGATTGAAGATGGTGAAGACAAATCAGTCACCGCACCGTTGTCATTAATTATCACCGCTTTTGCAAAAACACCGGACGCAAGACTACAAATCACACCCTCACTAAATACAGATGAAGCTTCTGAGTTGTGGTTAATTGATTTAGGGTTTGGACAAAATAGAATGGGCGGATCATGCTTAGCACAAGTGTACAACCAAGTTGGCGATGTTGCGCCAAATCTTGATGACGGTTCAGTATTTAAAAAATTCTTCTCTGTCATTAACCAGCTCAACAAAGAAGGTTTAATCAGTGCCTATCATGATCGTAGTGATGGCGGCGCAATAACAACACTACTAGAAATGGCGTTCACTTCACATTGTGGTCTAGATATTCACACCAACGATGAATCAATTAGTGATCTATTTAATGAGGAGCTGGGTTGCGTCATTCAAGTCAACAACAACAACAAAGACGCCGTAACACAAGCATTGGAAACATCAGGACTGACTGACTATACGCGCCATATCGCCAATATTAACGATACGGACAGTATTAAAATCCATACAGATGGCAAAGTGTTGTTTGAACAATCTCGTGCGAAATTACAATCTTTATGGTCATCAACTTCTTATGAAATAGCCAAACTACGTGACAACCCTAGGTGCGCGGAAGAAGAATTCTTAAGCGTTATAAAAGATACAAAAGGTTTGAAAATTGACCTATCTTTTGATCACAATAAATCCATATCAGCGCCATACATTGCCACCAACGTCAAACCAAAGATTGCCGTATTAAGAGAGCAAGGAATTAACGGCCAAATAGAAATGGCGGCGGCCTTCAATAAAGCTGAATTTGAGGCCGTTGACGTGCACATGAGTGACATCTTGTCAGGCCGCATCTCGTTGGCAGATTTCAAAGGTCTAGTGGCTTGTGGCGGTTTTTCTTACGGTGATGTGTTAGGTGCCGGTAGAGGTTGGGCGAGCTCAATTTTGTACAACGCGAAAGCCAAAGACGACTTCCAGGCCTTCTTCGATAGAAATGACAGCTTTGCTCTCGGGATTTGTAATGGATGCCAGATGATGTCTAATTTAAGTGAAATTATCCCTGGATCTGAGCACTGGCCAAACTTTAATCGAAATGTTTCAGAGCAATTTGAGGCGCGCTTTTCATCCGTCAAAATTGGTGAATCTCATTCAATCTTCTTAAAAGACATGGCTGGATCCGTCATGCCAATTGCCATTGCCCATGGTGAAGGTCGCGCCATATTCAAAGGTAACCAGTCTGACCAACACATTGCACTACAGTATGTGGATCATGCAGGTGATTTAACGCAAACCTACCCTCACAATCCGAACGGATCAGACAATGCGGTTGCTGGTGTGACTAATGATTCTGGTCAGGTGACGATTATGATGCCTCACCCTGAACGCGTGTTCCGTGCAGTTCAAAATTCATATCACCCTAAAGACTGGGGTGAGCGTAGCCCATGGATGAGAATGTTTGAAAATGCCAGAGCTTGGGTTGATTGATTACACCTTAATTCGCTCCAAACGCAAAACGCTGAGTTTGCAAATCAACACCAATGCTGAACTCGTTATTCGCTGCCCGAAAAAACTCTCTATTAAAGAAATAGAGTCCTTTATTACTGATAAAACTGAATGGATAAAGAAAAAACAACGATCTATCCAGTCAAAACAAATACAAGCCCCCGGCTACATACCAGGTGAACAGTTCTTATATTTAGGTAATCAGTACACACTCATACATAGCACTAATCAAGCAGCCAATCTCGACTTTGATGGTAAATTTTTTAGTCTAAATGGTGACGGCTTCTTAGCCTTCCATACTTGGTACAAAGATGCCTTTAAGAAGATCGCCCTACCTCGTCTAGAGTACTACGCAGGCCTTTACCAGTTCAGCTATCAACAAGTGCGATTCAAAGCTCAAAAAACTCTGTGGGGCTCTTGCAGTCACGCGAACAACATTAACCTTAACTACTTATTAATTAGGGCACCGATAAGTGTTATCGATTATGTGATTGTGCATGAACTCGCCCACACAAAACATAAAAACCATTCGAAAGATTTTTGGCAATTAGTTGAATCAATACTGCCAAAATATAAAGCCAGCAGAAGCTGGCTTAAAGAGTGCGGTTATAAGTTGCACAACTTATAGCTAAAAAAATATTACTGATTAAATTTATCTGTCGCCTCTTGCATGGCTGCCTCTAAGGTGCCCATTTCAGCCATCTCAACAATAATGTCACCGCCACCCATTAACTCAGCATTGAAATAAATTTGTGGGAACGTTGGCCAATCTTGAAAGGCTGGTAGGTTTTGCATAACTTCTTGGTCTTCAAAGATATTTACATAAGCAAACTCAACACCAGTTGATGCTAGCGTTTGCGCTGCTTTGGCTGAAAAACCACACTGTGGAAACTGCGGCGTTCCTTTCATATAAAGCACGATCGGTGCACTGTCTACTTGAGCCTGAATTCTATCCATTACATTCATTGTATCACTCCTGTTTGATTCTGAATGTCAGAGAATTTTACTCTTCTATTGGCCATTACGCAATTATTCTATTATTTAATCGCCTGAGAAATCGTGTACTTTTGTCCTTGTTTGAGTTTTTTATAATTACCAAACACTGATTTAAAATTATCTTTAATAAAATTTCGCAAACCGTTAATGGTGACAAAGGTGATTTTTCCACCTGGCTTGAGTGCGTCATAAGCGTCATACAAAATAATGCTAAGCTGCTCTCGACCTACTTTGGCAGGAACATTCGAAATTATTTGATCAAAATAGTTATCTTTATTCACACTCAAAAACGCATCAGACAAGTAAGCGTTAGCGTTATTAATATGATTGAGTTCAGCATTACTGTTTGATAACTCGACTGCAACAAAATCTTTGTCCACCATATGTACTTCACCCTGCGGGCAAGACTTTGCAACACTCAAGCCAATTGGGCCATATCCACAACCAAGGTCTAAACACTTGTCATTCTCACCAATATCTAAATATTTCATTAATAGCAAAGTGCCATCATCAATTGCACGTGGGCTAAACACACCCCATCGCGTTTTTAGGGTTAGATCATGACCTAGCAATGTGGTTTGAATACTAAGGTCTTGCTTTAATTGAGGAATATCTTGGCGTGTAAACATAATAATTAAACTTGTTTTTTGAGTGCTTTTTTCTTAGCTTTAGCTGTAATTATTTGACTAGCATGGTCACCGATATGCTCTTCACCACGTGCTTTGGCTAATTGTATTTGGCGCTCTCTTTCACGATAACGACTGATTTGAGTTTCACTACGCGAGCCATGGCAGCGTGGGCAAGAAACCCCTTTCTCATAATGCGGGTGCTGTTTATCTTCCTGCGTAATCGGATAACGACAAGCATGGCACTGGTCATACTGACCTTGCTCTAGGTTGTGTTTAACTGCAACACGATCATCAAATACAAAGCACTCACCCTCCCATAAACTCTGGTCTTCATTCATTTCTTCTAAGTATTTTAAAATACCACCCTGTAAATGATAGACCGTATCAAACCCTTGTGATTTTAAATAGGCTGTTGATTTTTCACAACGAATACCACCAGTACAGAACATGGCTACTTTTTTGCCTCGATATTGCTCTAGATTATTTTTGGTGTAAGCTGGAAACTCTCTAAAGGTTTCAGTGTTGGGATTAATAGCGCCTTTAAAACTACCAATTTCGTATTCGTAATTATTGCGAGTATCAATCAAGACTACGTCAGGGTCGCTAATTAGTGTATTCCAATCCTGAGGCGCGATATAAGTTCCTACAGAAGATCGGGGGTCGACATGCTCAACACCTAGCGTTACAATTTCTTTTTTAAGCTTAACCTTTAATCGCTTGAATGGGGTGTCTTCGCTGTGTGAAAATTTAATCTCCAGATTGTCAAATCGACCGTCATCTTGCAAAAATTGAATAACACCATCAATAGATATTTTTGAGCCTGAGATCGTACCATTTAAGCCCTCTAAAGCCAAAAGAATCGTACCCTTAACCTCTAATTCGACCATCAACTCACGTAATGGTGTGCGAAACGCTTCAAAATCGTCTAATCGCACAAATTGATATAAGGCGCAAACAGTGAACATAAAAGTTTTATTAAGTAAAAATCACTATTTTACTGTATCAATATAATCAATGCCAATAATACACATGACTCAAGCACGTA
>Ga0209494_1001349_pt1 | contig 10813 bp, 5 predicted proteins | sample EN1Hudseemescosm_FD_184628 | JGI IMG/M metagenome (GOLD analysis project Ga0209494, IMG submission 184628) | Methane-oxidizing microbial communities from mesocosms in the Hudson Canyon - EN1B Hudson Canyon (SPAdes) (version 2) | ecosystem: Environmental > Aquatic > Marine > Cold seeps | place... | reverse complement strand
TAAGTTTGAAAGTATTAAACTTAAACGCTTTGCATGGTTGGCTTGAATTCCAACCTTACTACCATTTTTATAAAACTTGGCTAACCCTTTGTGAATAAAACTTAAAATCATTATTCATTGTAACCTATAAGGTATCCGTGTCAATGTCAATTCTTTTTTTGCCTAACGATCAAATCACTTGACGTAAAAAAAAGGGGGGGGCATCGCAAAAAATGTCAAAAATCAAGCTGGCTGCCCCCTTGATCCTCTTATATTTTTCATTTCCCCTCCAAATAAAGCCCCCATTTATTAGCAATCATCATAAGGCAGGTTCAACCTTGCTTTTGCTAAAAATGATATAAAATAACAACGACTTATTTCGTTATGCAATTTTTAATGCGCTTAAAAGGTTATCCAAAAAATAATGATCACGGTTTATTGATTCCTCGACAAAGCGTTTGTCGGTCGATATTTGAAAATACTCAGTTCCAGGATAAATAATAAACAAACTATTATTGGATAAGCCTATTATTAAATACTTACTAAGCTCCAACATTTTTTGAATGTCAATTATGTCTTCTACAATATTTATGGAGTTACTTTCTACTTCAGTACTATATTGATAAAAATCATATCCTTTAATCTTTACTTTTTTGCCATCTTTATATAATTCATTCTGTAACCTGAGAGTTGAAAACGATGAATCGCTTCTCGGGATATTTTGTGACATTAGTGTTATATTGCTAAGTGAATCTTTGTTATTTAAATTGATACTCATGAATATGCCTTCAAACACAGGCAACCTACGCCCCTCTTTAATATCTTTATTACTAATTTTATGATGCACATAGTTGTAACAATTAATCTTAGAGAATCTCACTACTTTATTTTGTGACTTAATAGTAATAACAAATCCACCTTCTACCAAATCAACATTCTGTAGTATATTGCATGCGTTAATATTCTCCTTTGACAAAGTGGTTTGTTCATAATGCACATTTATTCCTTTTTTATTTACCTCACCCACAACCAGTGGGTTGATTTTATTCAAATACCATTTTTCATACCTACTTTTAAGTAAAAAATAAGGCATAAAGGCTGATAAGCACGCAATAACTATGATTGCCCCCAAAATAGGCATTGGAGCTTTTTCTATGAGAAAATAGATAATTATCGAACTCAAAATTATAAAGGAGGTAAAACCTAGTTTGCCACTTAAGCTGATTAATCCAATTCTTGCTTTAGCATCTTTAGATAAACTTGATAAGTTCATAGTCATATTACTCATACGCATATAAAGTATATGCCCCCGCGATGGGGGCATACCTATTACCAATGATGTCTTTAGTAACCACACTCAACAATTAACGATCCATAAGACCAATCATGCATATCACTACTGCTCCACTCTCTAACAGATGGAGGGTAGTTTGTTTGAAGAGGCTCTTTCCATGTTGCCTCTACAGCTGGAGCATATCTAGAATCATCTTTCCACCGAATGTTATTTATAATGGCTGGACCTACTTTTTCATAAAGCACCTCACCTTCAAAGTTTTTTTGGCTGTAAATAGTTACTTTTGTGCCTACATCAATAGCTATTCCATCAAAAGTACTAGCAACTGCTTTTGGAAATGCTTGATTATTATCTGGATGAAGACCAGCACCAACATATTCACTCCACTGATCAATTAGATAAACCTCTGATAGACCACTACCTTGATGATCAGTCATAAGTCCGCCAGTAAAGTGCGCTCTACAATCGCCTTCAGGCTCAATTTTTGGTACTTCAATTGAGGTAGATACAGCTGCAGAAGATATATCATCGGTATAAGCATCAATTTTGAAATAGTATATTGTATCTGTTAGTAAATTTGGTACTAAGTAAGATTTCAAATTCACACCATTTAAAGTAACAATACTTTCCCAGTTTGTTTGATCTGTTGACTGAAATACTCTATACCCTTTTACAAGGCCTATGTGTTGTTCTGTAGATGGATAATCCCAAGTCAACTTTACAATCGTTGGCTCAAAAAGCTCCGCAGCAAAACCTGAAGGCGAGGAAATGATAGTTGAAATAAGTTTGAGAGATACCTTTCTTTCTGTAGAGCCACTAACATCATCACCAACCATCCCAAATTCATGATTATTGATAAACTCTAATTTGTTTTGATACTTGCCAACATCAAGTATTGACGGGTTTAGCGTGACGGTAATAGTTTCACTTTCACTTGGTTTTACCTTCCCAGATTTTTTTGACACTGAAGTTACGTTGTCTTCTATATATCCTAACTTCCAATCTAATTCAGTGCCACCACTATTACTTATGATGAACTCCTTAGTAATAACTTGACTTGAAAAGGCCGTGGTTATTTCACTTATATGATCTCCAGTTAATTTAAGCTTAGGCGGCGTTTTTGAATCGTCACAAATTCCACCCACTTGCCAACGAGTAATTAACCATTCTTTTTTGAAAAATTGCTTGCTTCTTTCTAGTTGTCTTAAATGTTCAGATACAAATTTTCCAAGCTTGCTATCACCTGTCCCAACATCTATATTCCATTTTATCTCGCTATCCACACCTACCCATGCGGCATTATCAAAACCACCAATACATTGATCATTCTTCCATGTATCGATATTAGTATCAGCGTTAACTAAGTCTGTTTTTAATTTTAAATAGCCTCTTACAGGTACACTAGGACCAGTAACACCATAAAGTTTGACTGAGACTTCTGGCCTCACAAATGCTGTTGCTTCATACGAAACCTCTGCTTTTGGTTCAAGAAAATCCCAGCTTGGATTAAGTTCTCCAATAACATTAACACCTGCATTTTTACCGTATACAACACCTGCTCGAATTTGTTGTTTTAACTCTATTCCAGTACTTACTTTGGCAGTAACCTTTCCATCAAACCCAATATACACATCAAGCTGTGATGTTATGTATACAGGTACTGGACCAATAAAAAATACAATTTTTTGGAATGGGATTGTTCCTAGTTTTATAACTTTTTCACCTAAGTCAATTTCATCGCCAACGAATATTTCTAATTTTTCTTCTGCATTTACTTCTGGAATTAATTTGAAATATTCTAGTCCAGAAAATAGTCCATATGAGACTCCTATATCTATTTTAAGATTAATCTTTACTTCACCCTTAGCCTTCAGGATATCAACACCATCTTTTTGGTATAAAACCACCGTACCATTTACACCACCACCAATTCCTTCTGACAAACTTCTTCTATAAATACCGTTTTGTTGAGAGGAATCAGGGGGCCCTATTTTTATAGTAAATATTGTATCGTTTGGATTTCCTGACTGAATTAACTCAACACCTTCAATTTCACTGAATGATACGCCATCCCTTTTAACGGGGTCGGTTGGTGAACCAGAAACGGTAATATTTGTTTTTACTGACCGGGAATAAATGGCTTTTGCGAATACCTGTTGTTTTGCAGATAGATTAGGGTCAATGTCTTCATTCGTCATAACCTTTGAAAATACACCAGTTCCTTGCTTTATAACCTCTTCTAATGTTGCATCAGTTGTTTCAAGATTATATTTATAATCGCTTACCTTTGTTATCAAACTAACTTTTCTCAAGAACCCTTCTCCAGCCCCCCCTACGACATAATCATCAACTGAAAGATTAGCCATTTTGTCTACTAACTCTTCATCATCATGATTGATAGTTACGTAAATTGTACTATCTCCATCAAGGGTTACGTTTGCTCTGCTCAAATCAACTAAATTATTGATTACCTGTGTATCTTTATACCCAAAAGATACTGTTATTTGATGATCAGAGTTCAGTGACACCTGACATTGTGATTTATCAGAATTAACTGCATCACAGCCTCCCCAACTTAAAATTTCCGTATCTGCTTTTGGTGTTGCCGTTATTGTCAATAATAAGCTACTTTTTTTATAAAACGAGAATGTTTTATTGCCATCCTTTTCTCGGTCAACATCATAATCAATACCCCCAGATTCAGCAAAAAATTCACCTCTGCCAAATGGAATAACTTCAACCTTTACATCTTCTGATCTAGTGTCTTTTGCCGTATAAAAAGACAGCTTATTTCCAAATTTTGATTCAAGTAACAACCTTAATTTTTCGACTTTATTGTGGTGATATGTACTTATAATTGAATCATTTTCAGCATCTTTAACAAATAAAACACTATAGGCGAAATTTAAGCTATTTTTATGGTTTTCATCCTGTGGGTTGAATGAAAGCAATTCTTTCTTTGTAATTTTTCCATCCCCTGTTATATCTGAGGCAAATAATATTGTAGCAATATCATTCAATCTCCTTTCAATATCGTTATTTGACATTGCATGAAGATTTCTTTCGATGTACCTCCACGCAATATCTGAAATAGCTGTAATATTAATTTCCCCACTTTTAATATCACTTCCTAATACAAGACCATATATCGTACCTTCATTCTTAGTTGGCACATTATCTAAATTCCCATCATCATCAGCATCCAAGTCATTCCCACCCGACACCCCTATCAAATAATACTCATTATCATCCAATGACTCCGTATTATTCAGAGTAAAGCCACCTAAACTATCTGACACTGTTGTTGTCATTGAATTTTTAAGATCCGAAGGAGTAAACACTTCGACAGTAGCCCCAGCAAGAGGGCCTAGCATAGCTTTGTGCATTGTTGCTGGCAACACGACATCAACAACCCGCGTTAAAGTAGCAACATTTCCCGCACTATCTGTTGCTGTGTAAGTAATGGTATAAGAGTTAACCGTATTGACATCAACGCTACCAGTGACTAAGGCAGATACTGTAGTATCTCTATCATCTGTTGCTGTTGCGCCTAGTTCTGAATAAGCTGATCCTTGAACTAAACTTATCGTACTAGCGCCATTGAGTGTTATTACTGGTGGCGTCGTATCAGCTGGTAACACTACATTAACAACCCTAGTTAATGTTGCTACATTCCCTACGCTATCTGTTGCTGTGTAGGTAATGGTATAAGAGTTAACCGTATTGACATCAACGCTACCAGTGACGACGACAGATACTGTTGCGTCTCTATCATCTGTTGCTGTTGCGCCTAGTTCTGAATAAGCTGTTCCTTGAACTAAACTTATTGCACTAGCACCATTGAGTGTTATTGCTGGTGGTGTCGTATCAGCTGGTAACACTACATTAACAACCCTAGTTAAAGTAGCTACATTCCCTGAGCTATCTGTTGCTGTATAAGTAATGGTATAAGAGTTAACCGTATTGACATCAACGCTACCAGTGACGACGACAGATACTGTTGCGTCTCTATCATCTGTTGCTGTTGCGCCTAGTTCTGAATAAGCTGTTCCTTGAACTAAACTTATTGCACTAGCACCATTGAGTATTATTGCTGGTGGTGTCGTATCAGCTGGTAATTGTTCAGCAGACATTTTTTCTTTTACTGCTTGCAATGCTGTTTCAATATCTTTTACAGGCGCATCATAAACTTTCACCGCATCAATAAAATCAATATAGGCTTGTTTATCAAGTAAATTTGAATCATTAATTATTTTTACGGCTAAAACAGCAAGATCATCTACGGTATTAACCGCTCCTGCTGTTGCGGACTGCTTCACTTCATCTGCATATTTACCCAGTAAGTCGGCTTTCATTACGGAATATAGTAATTGAGAAAACTTGGCAACGTCTAGGTCATTGCTTTTTATATAATCTGCCGATAACTCTTGAGGCGTTTTGTTTAAATTTTGTTTCAAAACTTCCTCTAATTCAGGATGCTGTACAAACATCGTGGTAATAGGAGAAATCACGTCAGAATTAGCTGCAGCCAAGAGTGTTACGCCAAGCGCTAAATCAGTATCCTCATTAACACAGCCAGTAGCCGTTAATGATCCTGTACTCTCTACACCAAAACGGTAACGCCCTTCTGATGTATAAGTAGCTTCGTTGCCATCACTATCAGTCATTAAACAATTTTTAAGATAGCCATCTACCGCAGTCACTTCTCTATATTTTGTGGGAGTAGGATCATTATCTCCCCCACACCCAGTAAGCCCAAAAACCAACATCAGACTTAACGCATATAAATTTATTTTTTTCATTACCTAACCTCTTTAATTTTCAACTTAAACTCTACATTTTCATGAATGTCTTGGCTGTATAATGGAATGCCACTAAACAGCTAACGAGTTCATCCAATAACCTTATAACTTGCTATTCGCCTTATACTCAAAAGTGTGATGCTAACTACCTTTACAGCCCAGCTGTATCGATTTCTGTTTATTGACTCTGGCATAAGCTGTCCTTTATTAATTCCAGTTATTTTATGGATTCTGTCAAAACAAGTTTGAAAATGACCACTTATCAATGACTGAAAATTTTTTCATAGCGTAGCACATCACCTGTATACTTTGGTTGACAACCTTGCCAAAAATCAGCATTATTACGATATAGGTCACATAAATACCTCTCAAAATAAATTCCACACAACCTATTTTGCATAACGATCTCTAACACCCATTAAATATGTCCGGCTTTATTAAAAACAAGATGCCCCTATGAAAACTAACGACTTTGAGACATATGTAAGGAAACGCTGTCAGCAATTAGATGTTTCGCTTTCTTATATTGCTAAGCAGAGCGGTATGAGCCGGCCTAATTTATATAAATTACTCTCTGGCAATGCGGAGAATGCGCGTATTTCAACCTTAGTTAAGCTCGCTCATGCTTTGCAATCTCATCCTATGATATTGATACGCCATATGTTTGAGCAAACTGATTTTCCTCTTTATAGCAACTGCCTTCCCTTAGAGCCCTATGATGCAAGTGGATTTATTCGCGATGTTACGATTCCTGATAATACGATTGTGAAAGCGGGACAACGTTTTATTAAAACTTGGGAAGTGCAAAACACAGGGCAGATTCCGTGGTCAAATCGATTTCTGCGTTGTTTAGACAATCATATTGAGTTGGTCAGTTGTAACCCTGACTTTGAGCCACCGATGATCCAGCGTTGCCTTACCCCAACAGAAAAGAAAGTTGCTATTGCTGATTTAGCACCCGGTGAAAGTGGGCAAATCAGTGTTGAGTTCACCGCGCCTAATTTACCGGGAAGTTGCATTTCCTACTGGAAGATGTCTGATCAGGAAGGTAATCTGTTTTTTCCTTCGATTGAAGGCTTGTCCTGTCAGGTACAAGTCCTTTATATTTAGCTTTCTGGCCACCATTTTAAGACAGGGCAGCTTATAAACCGTAGGGTGGGCAATCTTTTCCTGCCCACCGTGGTGCAAGCCTTGATGGTGGGCAAAAAAACTGCCCACCCTACTTTTTCACATAAATACCTCCCGCTTTCTCACTTATTGCCCTTATAGCGAGAATTATTATTTAATCCCAATGATTACCCTATGAAACGTTACTTTTACCTGAGCTTACTGTTTAGCACTTGCCTACCTGCCAAAGAATTAGTGCCACTTGAGTTAACGCCTATTGTGGTTAAAACTAGCCAAGATACGGCCGATTATTTAACGCTAAACTCCTCAACAGCGACACGATCAAGTAGCGATTCTTTCATCGCCCCCTATTCAGTCTCTGTGGTGAGTCAGGGTTTATTACAAGACAGCAATTTTAATCGCCTAGAAGATAGCGCCCTATTTATCAGCGGTGTAGAACAAAGTTCCAATAATTCAGGGTTTGATACTGACTTAGTCATTCGGGGCTTTTCCACTCAAGGCGCTACCTTTTTAAATGGCGTGATGGATAATCAACGTTTTCAGGTACGCGATAAGGCTTTAATCGAACGTATTGAAATTCTAAAAGGCCATTCTTCAGTTTTATATGGATCAGGTTCGCCCGGTGGTTCGGTTAATTATATTAGTAAAAAACCGCTTACTGAAAGCAAGCATCAGTTAAGTTTTGAAGTCGGTAATTATGATTTTTATCGCTTAGTGGCTGATAGTACGGGGCCTGTTAATGGTAATAAAGATTTACTCTATCGAGTGATTGTTGCTGGCCAATTATCGGATGATTTTCGCGCTAATATCACTAATGACCGTGCCACGATTGCACCCTCATTAACGTGGCATTATGCGGATTCTGGTGTGTTTAATATTGAGTTTGAATACAGTAATGAAAATCAGCCATATCGCTTTGATACTGTTTACACCCAAGGCCAGATTGTTTTTGATCAATCTTATGTTGATCCGCGCGCGCAATCTGACCGCGAACATTTTCGTCTTAGCAGCTCACTAAGCCAAGAGATTAATGACCATTGGTCGGTGCAATTATCGACTAATTACTTTCACACCCAGCGTCATGATGTCTTATTTGGTTTTTTTACTTTTATTGATGACAGCACATTGAGCGGTTATTACCGCAATATTCACGATGATTATGATCAGTTTAATTTACGCGCTGAAGTACATGGCGCATTTTCCTTATGGAATACTCAGCACCAACTCATTGTTGGTTTTGAACGTAATGATTCCGATGCGCGATTAACCAGTGATCGAAATATTGGCGGCTTTACTTTAGATGTTTATCAGCCAGATTTTAACCACCCTATTCCAGCGACGACACCTTTAGATCGGGACACCGATATTACCGAGTACGGTTATTATGTGCATGACCAAATTGATTTATCGGAGATGTGGCATATTTTTACGGGTCTTCGTTATAGTCAATTTTCAGCTGGACGCGTACAAAATGAGAGTAATACGCAATTAACCGATAGTGATGCTCTCAGCTATAACGCGGGCTTATCTTTTACGCCCTTTGATTTTCTAAGCACGTATTTTGGCTATAGTGAGTCATTCCAACCAAATTATGGCATGAGTAAAATGCAAGAATATTTACCAGCAAAACGTGGACAACTCTACGAACTGGGTTTTAAAGCACATTTCTTACAACATAAGCTAGAAGTGTCTAGCGCGATTTATCATCTTGCACAGAATAATTTAACGGCGCGCGATCCAACTGACCCTGACTATCTAATCACTAATGGCGAGATGATTAGCGAAGGTTTTGAAATGCAGTTATCTGGTCAAATCACTAAGCAACTGTCTATTAGTGCAAATTACAGTTTAATTGATGCTCACTTCTCCAAACACGCCAGTTATCAAGGTAATCAAATGCGCAGTACACCGACACACAGCGGTGCATTATGGAGTAAGTATCAACTAGAAGAGTTATTTTCTAATGACAATTTATCTTTTGGCGGGGGTATGATTTTCGTTGGAAAACGTCAAGGTGATGATGCGAATAGCTTTACCCTACCTGGGTATATTCGCGCTGATTTGTTTGCCCGCTATCAAATTGAGTGGTTCAGCCTACAAGTTAATGTGGAAAATTTATTAGATAAACGCTACGCCAGTTCAGCTATTTATGATGATACGGTGGCACAAGGTAATCGACGCTTGGTGCGTGCTTTGTTTAGCGTGCAATTATCAGGGCAAGCGCATTAAAATCATGTTAAAAATCAATTAACTATAAAAGCTGAGTTTATGAGATTTTTTGTTCAAAACAAGTTATTTCATTACCCTATTAAAAACATATAGTTAAAAGTGCAAAAACAGCATCACTTGATAAATTAAATACTCTAAAATGACTTAGATTTATAAGTGGTTGATTTTATTTATTGTTTTAATGCGATTGCCCTGGTGCAATTATGACGCTGCATGTAAATATCCAGTAATTCTCAATTTAGGGGGTGAGTAAATTGTAGGGGGGCAATCTTTTCTGCCCACCGTGGTGATACATTGATGGTGGGAAGAGAAGATTGCCCACCCTACTTTTTTACATAGCCATTGTTCCTACTTTAAGTTGATCGCTGTTAACTTTATTTCGTGCACACTATTAAGCACCTTATAATAGAAACAATTCTCTATTATTAGCTGCCCCCATGAAACTTTTCTCCCCTCTTATTAATTGCATCTTTTTATTACTGCTCAGTAGTTTTACTGCGCTTGCTGAAGCACCAGAAGAAAGTGACTTCCTATCTTTAAATAAAGAGACTCAAGATTTAATCGGCATACAGACTCAGCAAGGTATCATCATCCCTCAAGCCGCTTTAATTTGGCATTTAGGGCAAAGTTTTGTTTATGTGCAAAGAGACGAGGATGAGTTTAAGCGAGTAAAAATCAATCAAAAAACTCGCTTCGATTCGGGGCATTATTTTATACCACACGGTTTACAAGAAAATGATCGACTGGTTATTTCTGACGCACAAGCTTTATTATCAGAGGAATTTCGTGGGAAAATTCCTGCGGAAGATGATGATTATTAAGTTGAGGAACTAAACCATGCTCGCTTATTTAGTACGTTTTTCCATACGTTTTTACGGCATAGTGATTGCACTCGCCGTGCTTATTTTAATTTATGGTAGCTATCGTTTTGCTACGACTGGCTTAGATATTTTCCCTGAGTTTTCCCCCAAACAAATTGTTATTCAAACTGAGTCCCCTGGTTACTCTACGGAACAAGTGGAAATTCTAGTTACGCAACCTATTGAGTCGTCTTTACGTGGTCTTATCGGCATCCAATCTATCCGTTCCGAATCAATCCAAGGGCTTTCTATTATTACCGCTATTTTCGACGAAAATAGTGATATCTACCGTAATCGCCAATTAGTCACCGAGCGATTGTCGAGTTTAGAAGCGCAATTACCGCTAGGCGTGCAAGCACCGATTCCCGTTCCACTCACCTCCTCTTCCGCAACAGTATTAACTATTGGGCTAAATTCTGAGCATAAGGATTTAATGCAATTACGCGATTTAGTCGACACCTTATTAGTCCCACGGTTATTAGCCGTACCGGGTGTTGCTGATGTGAATATTTTTGGTGGTG